>JACCDQ010302384.1_pt1 | contig 48632 bp, 84 predicted proteins | sample 7446031 | NCBI WGS metagenome assembly JACCDQ01 (sample SAMN15323442, study PRJNA562643) | freshwater metagenome | isolation source: river surface water | place: USA:Blue River Watershed | collected 2017-08-17
TGGATGTAGAATGTAAGGAGCACCGCCCTTGTCGTACTGGCCGTGGTGAGCATTGGTAGCGATCACGATCATCTTGTCTAACATTTCGCCTTTTCTCATCATCTTCTCCTTAGTATCTATATTGTATCACCTTTCGTCCAAAATGTCAACCGAAAGACCGTGCTCTCGTGCCACTTTTCGAATGTATTCTGCGGCCCGTTCCTTACGGTGCATTTCCTCATCTCGCGCTCGCTGTTCCTCTTTGAGCCGCTTGATCCGTTCCCGTTCCTTCTTGGCCTCAGCAGCGATCCTGGCTTTTTCAACTCGATCTTCAAATTCCTTATCGGTTTCTAGCCTACGGGCAACAGCATAGACATCACCGTAGTTGTCCCATTTGATGAAGATCTTAGCACCGTACAGGATCTCTTTATCGTTGAGCTTGAGTCGGAAGTCTTCCAGGGCTTTGGCAGCTTCCCGGATCTCCTTGCCGTGCAGCAGTTGCCTTAGAGGGATTCGCTTCGAATCGATTTCAATGGTCTTTTTTGCTAATGCTTTACTCATTTGTTCTCACCGTAAATCGTGCCGTCCTTGTTGATATAGCCTTCGAGCAGGCCCGTATCTTGCCAGCGTTGCCCACTTTCCTGCATATTCAGGGTAGGATGACGGCTTTCTACTTCATAGTATTCGTCGTTGAATGCTTTCTCGATAGTGTGGTAGTCTACGGGCATAGACTTAGTGACCATCCCAGTCATTGTAGGGATCTCAACGGTAACCATCGGCGCCCACACGCACCAGATCTCAACCTTCTTACCGGCCGTTAGGTTCTTAGTGAAGAAGTTCCATGTGCAGTAGGTTCGCTCGGAGTTGCCCTTGGCCCAACCATTGAGATACCAGCCTACGGTCCCCTGGATTCCACCCTTGTCCTGTGATCCACCAATCTTTTCGATTACACCGTCAACGACGATGCAATACACACGACCGCGGATGTCACGCAATTGGGTTTGTGGGATTGCTGGTACAAACTTCAACTTCTTTTCGTTTGGTTGAAGTTGGATCTCTCCAGCGAGAGTCATGGTTGTGATATGCGATATTTGCATCTTTTCTCCTGTTACGCCTGCCCGTCTTTTAGCAGGTATTGGTTTGTTACTATATCTATAGTATACGATCTATTACATTAGTTGTCAACCGAAATAACGGATTAATCCCCCAACGCAGACCAAGATACCAGCCGCATTAACGATCTGCTGCGGGCGGTTCTTCTCACGAACGGACCACGTGAAATACAGCGATCCACCGGCTAGGCCAAGCATGATGTTCACAGGATGTAGCTCAGGGAAGTAGCTCATAACCACATACATGGCGATTAGGCAGGCTGTTCCTGCCCATTGGAGTATGTGATTAATCATTAGCGCCAATCCTTTTTAGAACCATTCTCTTCGTTGTCGTTGTATCCGGCCATGTATTCAGCCACTGATTCGTTGTCATTGACTGACACGCGGGCACCGGAATCACCACCTACTCCACCATAGTGTGGATCACGTGCTCGGCCGTAGTAGCTATCAGCTGAACCACGATCGTACAAGCAGCCGTGAGTTCCACGGATAAACTGCCAACCTTTGAGTGCATTCACAACACGCTGTTTTTCTGTAATCATCTTAGGCTCCTGCTTTGTTGCTGTATGTGTTAATTATACGGCTATCTGTCCAAGATGTCAACCAAACTGATCAATAACCCTATGCGTCGCTGGGTTTCTTGATTAGATCGCTACCTTCGTCTACAATCAGCCGCACATTATCCATTCGTGATCTCAAGGCCGCAAACAATGATTCCCTATCTGATCCCTGCCCAAGAAACCCATCGTTGTCGATACGGAAAGCATAGATCTGCCCTTGATGCTGCTCTAGCTTGATGTGGATTTCCTCAAGCTCATCCTCGTCGGAATCAACTCTTGGCTCTGGTAGTTTGATGCCATTCTTCTCGGCAACCTTTCGGAGTTGTGCTTCGGTCACGTTCAGCTCCTTGAGCAGCTCCGTCATGACATTTCTGTGGAGGAAGTCTGTGAACTTGCTGCCCAGCCACCAACCTAGAAAAGCCCCTGCGATGAATGCAATGAGATCCATTAGTATGTCTCCACTTCTACGACTTGGTCAAGGTATGCCCAACGCTCATCGCCATTGCAGCGATAATCAATACCAGGGCGACCGTTCTTGATGTTTTCCTCTACACCAGTGACCACTGCTCGCTTGGCTGGCTCAGTGCCAAAGCCGCCACGAACTTTGATAATGCTGCCCTCACGGATTTGATTGAGTTTAACCATCTGTCGCTCCTTATCGTTTACTATGTATATAGTATAAGACCTTTTGTCCAATTTGTCAACCACTAAGCAGCGGGGTCTGCACCCCCTGTTTAGTTGCAGTAGCGTTCCTCAAAGTTAAAGCCTTCGCTGTCGCAGTTAATAATTACGTCTGTAATATCGTCTGCCGCGCATTCAATTGCGTTGTGTATAGCATAACACTCTTCGCCTGCGCCCATTGCTTGTTGCAACAAGTTGTCTGCTTCGTGCAACAAATCTACTGCTTTGTTAAGCAGAACACTACGCTGTGCATTATCCATCTTTCGCTCCTTCTGTGTGTATGTGTATATTATAGCACTATTAGCCCAATCTGTCAACTCCACTCCTCTTGTAGCATAAAAGCCCAATCCGCTTCGTCAAATACGTCCATGTCAAGCAAAGCACACTCCTTAAGCACACAAGTCTTGCCTGTTGCTTTTTCTAAAATAGTGTAGTTGTAAATGCTCATGCCCTCATATACACCTGCGTCCTCTACTGCAATTACTTTGTATTTTTTATTTTCCTGCATACACGCTCCTTTAACTAAAACATTAGTATAGCACAAAGCTGTCCAAAATGCAACAGCTTGTGCTAATAACCCTACACCTTAGTCTACTATTACTATGTTGTTTGTACGCAACACTTTACTAGCGTTGTGCATTACATTAGCAACTTCCTCTATTGTAATATCTCCGCTAACATACGCACATTGTTTTTGCTGTGGAAAGATATAATTTCCATTTTTATTTGTTTGCGTTACATTAAACGCAACAACAAGTTTAAACAGGGTTTTGTGCTTTGCGTTGCGTACTAGTTTTGCTTTTGCTAGTGTGTTAAGTGCTGTGCTAAACATATTGCGCTCCTTTTGTTTACTATGTGTGTATTATAGCGCATAGTATCCAAAATGTCAACCAAAATGCAAAGACCCTACATTGTGTAGGGTTTCAACAAAAAAACCCCAGAACCAAAGTCCTGGGGCCCAAGGTTACTACCTAACCGGGAGCGAATCGGTATATTTAGGCAGTAACAGCCTCTGCCTTCCCGGCAGTAGCTTCCACCTGCTTTGCCGCAGGATTCTTCTTGGCGATATAAGCAACAGCAGCCTCTACAGCGACATTGCCTTTGCCAAAACCTGTTGCAATCATGTGCTGAGCGATCTCAGCCTTAGTCATCTCATGCGGCAGATCGATGAGCTCGATCCCTGTATGACCATTCTTCGCAAGGATCTTGATACGCATTGTATCATTCGCAAAACGAATCTTAGTCTTACCATCTAGAGTTGAAACACCTGCAACAGCAAATTTCTTATCGGTAGCCATCTTTACTTCTCCTATCTATGTGTGTGTTATCCCTTTGGGATAGTTTCTGCTTCTCTAAGCATTACATTTAGTATAGCACCATGCCAACCAAATGTCAACCAATTACTTGTCCAAAATGCGTTTAACTTGAATAGTCACCGCCTCCTTCTCGTCGAGGGCCACAATGAACTCATCATCGTAAACCAGCTCTTGCATCACCAAATCAATCATTGATTCAACCTTATCCTCGTCCACGGTTCCAGGACCGGCACAAGTGACCTCGAACTGGAACTTCAGCGTTCTCATTTGGACTCCTTAACTGCTTCAGCACCCTCTTTAACCCAACGAGTCAGGTCCTCTTCGTTCTCACGCTCGTATTCACGGATCGATTCACTGATACCAAAGCACTCGTCTAGCTCTGCGTAATCACGCTCAATATCGTCTGCACTCATGCCCTCTAGGCTAATATCCTCGCAGTTGCCATCGCTGTATTCACCAGCAAAAGCCATACCACCCTCATAGAACATTGCTTCTACCTTAAAGCCAAGCTCTTCCAGTTTGCGATATGCATCAACGGGTGGGCTCCAAGCTGAATCAAAGAATGTGTGTAGCATCTTGCCACCAGGGTGTATATCGGATGCGCCTTGCTCACCTACATCCCATTTAGTGCCCCACTCGCCTACACAGAAGTCATACCAGTTGCCATAACCATACTTCTCGATGTTAGCCTTAGTCTGTGCTTCGAGCTTTGCTTGCTCCACTGGATCACCATAACCACCACTGATCGTTTCCTTGAGCTCTTGTGGCACTGGAATAAACTCTTGGAGCAGTTCTCCACGCTCAAGTGCATCGTATGCCCGTTGAATCATTGCTGGGTCATCGTGCTCTAGGATCAAGTTGTTGTTGCACCAATTAGGCATATTCGCTCCTTAAGTTGTTTTCTCAGTATGTTAATTGTATCATCAAACAGCCAAAGTGTCAACCATTTTTTCCTGCACACGTACAGCAGCCATACAGGTAATCTCTGAGATGGTTTGAAGGATCTTCCGCTGATCTTCCAGCGAGAGTTCTACGGTTTCAAAGGCTTCTACAGCTCGTTTAAGGTATTCAAACTCCTGCGGGGTCATAGTCTTTAACCATCCTATAAAGTGGATCTAATTCTTCTGTATCTTCTAACTCAAAGTCGTCCGTGGCCCAATCCATCCATTCCTGCGTGATCGGATCGCAGCCGTTCATGAGGATTTCACGTGCTTCTTCCTCATCCTTTGCTTCGATTTCGAAAGTTTCCGCGATAATGGAATTACGCCAGAACGTGAACTTTTTCATTGCATCAGGGCCTTAACCATGTTTTCCCACGTGTTTGCAGGAACCTCTAAATGTAAATCCTGGACAGGTACAGGTGCCTTCGGCATCGTTGACTTGGTAAGTTGCGCCTTTTGAGCCTTGGACTTCTCTGACATTTGGATTCGCTCCTTTAGTGTTGAACAATTTGATGTCCGCTTTCACGAACTTACGACCACGGCGATCGATCTTGATCTTGCCTGACAAGTACTCAGGAGCACCCTCGCCCCATTTGATGTAGGCCAGCACCTTATCGCCTTCGAGTAGATAGATGTGATTTGGTTGGCGATACTCTATACCTTCCCACTGAGTTACTTCGCGTACCGCTTCCATTTATCGCTCCTGTTTTCTTACTATGCTTCTATTTTACGTCCAATCTTCCGATTTGTCAACCGCTTCTTTGAAAGACCCTTTACCTCAACGGGTTTCTTCTTTTCGAACTCTCGATCCACGTAGTACTCCAGCAGCTGACGCTGGATCATTGAGATCAGATCCCAACCGCTCTCGTTCGGAACGATAAACCTGACAGGGCACTTGCCCCACGAGTGTGTAGATCTGAATGTATAGTAGTGCCTACGATGCTCTTTGTTGTGAGCATCGAAGGCCACTAGTGGGCGGGCGTAGTACTCAAGTCTGCTCACGAATTAACCGTCTCGAAAGGATCAAATGAATCACCTTCGCCAACTCCAGCTTCTTCCATCCACTCGAACACCGTCTCTACAGGACATTCTAGGATTACAGCGATCATCTTTGGGCTGTGGCCCTCAATGTAAAGTTGCTCGATGTCGTATGCGAGTTCAGCTACCTTACTCATTTAGCAGCCTCCTTGCTCATCTCTTGGACCTTGGCAACACCGTTGTCGAAGATCTTAGCAACACCACTGAGACCGACCGTAGCAACGATCATACCCAGAACGAACGATACGATATAACCCTTCATGATTGCTCCTGTTCCATTTGCTTAATAACCTTACGATACTTCCACCGGGCGAACATCACTTGCGGAATGCCTAATGCCCAGGCCCAGATAAAGTCCATAACAACAGCACCTAAGATAAACGCTATTACTAGTTCCATCTGCCGCTCCTTTCTGTGTTTCAGTATCTATATTGTATGACCTATCTACCAATCTGTCAAGCCCTACTTACACGCACACACGTAGCAGCGGGGCCTAACTAGAGTGTGGCTTTTACGCCACACCCCCTGGCACTCTGCTTAGGCCGTTTCCTTTTCGTAGATAACGGTTTGACCAAACGGAGCTTCTGCGTTAGTATTGCCCTTGACAATAAAGATAGTGTCGCAGTAATCTTCTGGACCCCAACTGCCACATGGGTAGCCGTCAGTGAACATAATAAACTTCCTAGGTTGAATGCCGTTCTCTTCCATCCAAGTAAAGTTTACATCGAAGTCTGTGCCACCACCGCCTTGAGGCTCATACTCCATCAAGTCCTCAGCGTTGTCATGACTGATCTCTTGATGGTTGTAAATGTCAGTATCAAAGCACCACAAGTTAATCTTAAAGTCCTCGTACTGGTCCATGATGCCTTTGATCTCGCTAAGGAAGATAGTTGCATCCTCTTGACCAATTGAGCCACTCATGTCAATCGCAATAGCGACATCAATAGTAGTTGCTTCTTTCATACCTGGAAGCACCGCACCTGAGTGCATTGACTTACGGTTTACTCGTTGGAAGGAGTAGTCGTTGCGAACAATGCTTTGGATCTCTTGCTGAACCAATTGACGCCAATCAACCTTAGGCTCAGTCATGTCCTTGATCATACGCATGATACCTGCAGGAGTCTTACCTGCACCTGCGGCCGCGGCACTTTGGATCATAGCCTGTTTGATCTCGTCCTTGATAGCCTGTGCTTCTTCCTTGGTCATACCAGGCTTGCCGCCGCTACCTTTACCGTCTTTGTCTCCGTCACCTTGACCTTGACCGTCACCTTCTTTGATGTGTTCGTCAAGCAAGTCGCCAAGTTGTTGAAGCAGTTGATCCATAGGAATCTTCTCTGCTTGTTCATACAGCAAGTCGTAGATCTCTTCCCAAGCCATACCGCGGTACTTTGGATCGTAGCAGATCTTAACCTCAGTGATCTTCTCACCAATGCGTTCGTCTACAAGGATCTGGTTTACAGCGTAGTCTTGTGCGATGTTAGACAGCTGACGATCACGTGAACCAACACGGCCAAAGTGATCAAACACGCAGTGACAGATCTCGTGTGCGAACAGGAACTCTAGCTTCTTAACAGACAATTTGTTAATGAAGTCCTTGTTGTAATAGAAGTTGCGACCGTTAGTCGCGGCAGTTGGACACCAATCGCTGGCATCAATCATTTGCATACGAGTTGCCATGTTGCCGAAGAAAGGTTGCTTGAGCAACAAACCAACACGGGCAGTAGTGAGTTTTTCGATAATTGCGGAATCTGACATATGTTCGCTCTCCTAAGTATGTATATATTATAGCACCGGATTGCCAATGCGTCAACCGTAAAAAAAGGGTGTTGCGTTTCCACAACACCCCCGCAATGGGCGAGGTCTTAATTCTCCATTGCTGACAAAACATACTTACCGAAACGCTTGTGGAACTCGTCAAAGGAATTCATCTTAGTAGCGTCCAACGGCAAGTCATAGTTGGTAAGAGCAGTCTTTGCACCCATAACAACCAACTCAGTTGGGAAGTTATCCATCATATAACGGAAGAACTTATCCGCCATATCGTCCCAACCCTTAGTCTTCTTCTCTGCACGGTCCTTCAACTCGTAGCACAGGCTAACGGTCAAAGAATACATAGCAGACACTTCCTTGATCTGCAAGTCTTTAACCTTGCCGTCCAAGATGTCGCTAGCCTTAGGCAGTTTGCCTGCAATCTTACGGTGTGCCATAAACTTGATAGCCAAGCCATCACCAACGGCACCCGCAATAAGGTTAGTCAAAGTGTCGGTATCAGTATCTTCGTCGTCAAGCAAGTCAGACACAAAAGACCATGAACGAGGAGTTGCGAACGCCTTGCTTGGACTCTTAGGATCGAAATCATACAAGTCCTGCTTGGCAAAGCCCACATAACCAACAACGTCAGGGTGGATCTTGTTCAAAGTAGCCCAGTCTTGCCAGTCGTCAAAATCAACCTTTGCTTCCAAGTGAACGAAGCGGTTAGCCAACGGAGCAGGCATACGATAGGTAACACCACGGTCGCCTTCACGGTTACCAGCGGCAACCACGTCAACACCATCGGGCAGTTTGTAAGTACCAACACGGCGGTTCAGAATCAACTGATAAGCCGCGGCTTGAACAGCTGGCGGAGCAGAGTTCAATTCATCCAAGAAGATGATTGCAGTAGACTCAGGATCGGTAGGAAGCTCAGCTGGAGGAGCCCAAACCATCTTACCTTGGTCTGCATTGTAATAAGGAATACCTTTAATGTCAGTAGGTTCCCACAAAGCAAGACGAACGTCAACGACTTCGCGTTCGGCGTCATCACCGATTTGCTTTACGATATCGGACTTACCAATACCTGGAGGGCCCCACAGGAACACAGGACGGCGCTTGGAAATCGCCTTACGAATCGCCTTCTTAGCACCCTTAGGGCCAACTTGACGAACAGAAGAATCAGCAGTTTTTGCCATTTTAAGACCTCGCTTGTTAAAACTATGTTGAACTAAATTTGCTTTCTCAGTGTGTTAATTATACCACCGAACACCCAAGTTGTCAAGCCTTTTTTACATAATTTAGGCTTGTTGTTTTATCGCCACGGTGCTGTTTGATCTTTGCTTTGATACGTAGATCGCCCTCGATGGCACTATGGAACCAAAAGTCCACAAAGCTCTCACCCATACGAGCGTAGATCTTATGCTTCTGGTATTCTGGGTTGTATCGTGTGCGAACAACCGTGATATCGCCTACGATCGTGTCCCCTACTTCACCCTGCAGTTGCTCGGAGTTGTAGATCTCACGCTTCTCATCCATACGCTGCTGATCACGTACAGCGCAGCTGGGAAGGCAGGAAACAACAGCAAAGTCCAGCATATCTCTGCCCGTGAACTCGTCCTTTTGGGCAATCTTGAGCGCAGTACGCTCGAAGTCGTTGATCTTCCCTGTGAGAACCTTCATAGTAAAGGTGTTGAAGTAGTTGCGGCACTCACGGCCAGCAGCGATCTCTTCCTCTGTAGGCTGCACATTCTCTCTGAGCCATTGCTTGACTAGGATCTTGTTAGCCTCTTTGATCTTTTGATTGTAGTCGATACCGTGTGTAGCAGTTGCGGCAAACACAGGCTCCTTGCAGTAGCCACCGTTCTGTTGATCAGCACGGACAGCAAGGCCCCAAACTTGATCTGCTGTAAATGTACTCATTGCTCGCTCCTCTTAATGTATGTATTATACCACCGAACATCCAAAGTGTCAACCTGGGAGTGCCGGCCAAAAAGAAAGGCTGTTGCATCAAAACAACAGCCTTTCCAAAACCGCCCCGGGAGCGAATCGGCTTGGTTTTAGGAGCGACCTATTATAGTGTGATGCCCATCGCCTTGGCTTTGTAACCAAGTGCAACGATTTCACGTGATGGACGGCCCATTTCGTATTCAGTAACCTGAACACCATTACCTGCCTTACGTGTGTTTGCGTAAACCGCATAACCATTCTGGCGTAGACGGCTTGCTTCAGCAGCCAAATTGCCTACACCAAAACGCTTCTTAGCTTCAGAAGCAGTTAGTTTCTCACCAGTTGATAGTGCTGTGAATACCTTGAATGTCTTAGTTTCTTTAGATAAACGTTTCATGTCTGTGTTTTCCTTTAATTTAATTTAGAGCTGATAATATGTTGTTCAGCGTTCTTTTATATTACATTACTCTTACGAGCAATGCAACCTCAATCCGTCCGTTTTACCGAGACATTTGCCCGAAGGAAGGCGCCCAGCAAGATAACAGCAGCCCACGTGCTGAGATTGAACTCAATGGCCAACACAGGAAACAACGTGTTGAGAGCCCAAATAGTTAGCCACGGGCCCAAGGCCAGTAGTGCTACAATGATCAGGATTCCTACAATGATCTTAAGCATTTTCATATTCTCCAATTTGTTCTGCAAGTTTAACATCAGCGATCTCTTTTTCCAAGACCTTTTCTTTCCGTTTTCCGTTTACTGATGTTCCCCGTGCGTAGACCACGTGATAGTGATCGCCGCAGTAGCTCTTGCCCGTAAGCGTGGGTTTCCCACAATAGGGGGTCGGCCCCCTATGTGTACGTGGATCGTATTCCGGACCCAAATATTGGCACTCAGACATTAGTGAGCTCCTTTCATTACGGTTACCTTAGCCATGTTCTGCCAGTTAGTAGGGAAGCTCTTACGCAAGTCCGCTACCTTGAGCACCGTACGCAAGCTGAGCTCACGCATAGTTGCACGATTCTCTTTGATGAAGTTAACCACTTCGTCCTTAGCTACTTGCTCAAGCTCGTAGCTCTCCAACATACCGTCCTTAACGATCTGTTCGATGCGCAAGACTTTCTCGCGATCGGTATCCATCTTAAGGTCGATGTAGTGGCAACGTGATTCCAAAGCGGCCAAGTGTTCTTGCAGTTTCTTAGAACGAACGTTCTCAAACTTCAAGTTAGTGATAAAGATAGCACCGCCCTTGAACTCAAACTTGTCTGGAATGCCTTCTGAACGCAGGATGCGTGAGTCAGTGTTCCAAGAGATAGTACGCTTCTTGCTAGAGTCCAAAGCCGCTTTAAGAATGTTCAGCGACACATCGTCCAGCAAAATGCTATCGCAGTCATCGAACACAATGATGTTCTTGGCATCAGAGTACTTGTAGAGCTTGCTATACAAACCAATGGCACTCATAGCACCTTTAACAATCTCATACTTAGGTTTGCGTTGACCCAAAATGTCAAACATATCGTCTTTGGCTAGTACTTCTTCAACACCAAACGACTTACCAACGCCTGGAGGGCCAGTGACGATCATAGCACGAACATCACCTTGCTTAACAGCTTTGGTCATGTCCTTAAGGATGTCAAAGCGCATACGGGTACGCTCAATGATCTGCTCGTCAGTTTCGTGTTGTACAGCAGTATCTGGCACTTTGATCTGAGTGAAGTCTGTGACTACAGCGTCACCTTGCTTAGCCTTGCCCTTGAGCGCAGTCAGCATTGAAACTCCTTCTGGAGCACGAGCAGCCTGCACGGTGCCCTCTACGGCATAGTTGCCTTGCTCGCACTTGATGCGAATGTTGCGATCTGGGAATGGAATGCCACCTGCGGGCGTGACACTAGTACCATCTACGGTAACATAGCCTTCGCCGCTTTTGGCTACTTTGTAGTCTTCTACTAGGTCAAACGAGTAGCCAGCAACATTAGTAGGTTGACCCTTAATATTGTACCAGCCTTCGGTGAATGTAATACGCATTTTCGCTCCTGTGTATTTGTTTAACATTTGTCTATTATATTACCAAATGGGGCTGGTTGTCAACCCCATTCAGTAATAACCCTAGTTACATTAGGGCTTCTTCGTCCTCTGCATTTTGGCGCATTTCTTCAGCGATAGCCTCGCCCAAGAGCTCGTAGCCCTTGCCGTATTGGCTAACGTACCAGTGGCCGTCCTTGCGCAGGCAGTACTCGTATTCCTCGTACTGGTGGTTCTTTTCGTAGTCTGCGAAGTCTTTGAAACGTTTGGCTCCAGTGCCTTGCTCGCCACGATCACGTCCGTAGAACGTAGTACCGTCACCTGCAGAGTCACGATCGTCGAAGTCGTGAGCATCGCCTACTTCGGTTCCTAGTGAGCTGATATCGCCCAAGTCCATGAGACGCTGTACTTTGAACGGATCTTTGTAGTGATTGTAGAGGATTTTGCCGTTGTGATCCAAGTAACCGTCCCAGTGGGCATAGACTTGATCTACGGTACCGTCTGCGTACTCCAACGCAATAGTGCTACGAGTTGCCATTTGTTTCGCTCCTGTGTGTTACTATGTGTCTATTATAACAAGGAGTTGCCTCCCTGTCAACCTCTTTATGCAAACAGATTAAACTTAGCGTCCCAAGCGTCCAAAAACGCTTTGCCCACGTCCAACGAGACGTAGTTGTTGCCCTGCATACCCTGCTCGCTATAGTCTACGTCAGCGCCTGCTAACTTATGCGAGTTAAGGAACTCCTGCAGCTCTGCTAAAAAGTTGCGATCTGTGTAGATCAGACCGTCCTCGTTGACGTTCCAAAACTTAGTGTTAAAGTATACACGCAGCTCGCCAAAGTCCTTTTCGTCGTTGACATACGCTACACGCATATCAGTGATCTGAACGGGTTTAGCAACATCGCTCCAATAGCCGTCGCCGCTAGTGCTGAAAATAGTTTGCATTGTTTCGCTCCTTTTTGCTTACTATGACTCTATTGTATGCTCAAACTGCCACTTCGTCAAGTACTTTTTGCAAAGACCCTACAAGTCGGCGGGCTTCTTCACGAGCTTCACGTACAGCTTCCCAGGCTAGATCAGCAGCAGTACCATCAGTGAGCACATCGCGGGCATCCTCGTACAAGAACCCGCCTACGATGTGCGAACCCATCTCGTGGCCATCTAGCAGCGCACGAACACGCAGCATGAACCAATCCAAATCGTAGGAATCAATCTTACGGCAGATCTCATCGATGTCCGTAATGCTGTCATCAAACAAATCACGTGGGCTCAAGTCCTCCCAAGTCTTATCTACTACGATCGTGAACCCGTCCTGCTCGTAGCGAGCTAGCTCGTCCCAATGTCTCATTATAGCACCTCATCAAGTGTAACATCTACGGCAACGATCTGCATATTAACAGCGTCACACAATGCGTAGAGATCGTTGGATTCCTGTGGCAGCAATTTAGCCATCTTATGCGCAGCAGCGTAGAAAGCTTCGGCAGCTGTCTCTAGCTCGGCATATGCTGCATAATGCGCAGCAGCTTCCTGTTTCGTCATAGTTCGCTCCTTTAACGTTACAATACCTCTATTATACAACCATTCTGCCAACCTGTCAATCACCGCGTCGATCAGTGTTCAATGCTGGCTTAACAGCACGTCGGATCTCAACCTCGCGTACATGGGCCGCAGCCTTGCCGCGAACGATCTCGTGAACAATGATCTCAATCTCGTCCTTAGATTCGAGCTTACGTAACTCTACGCACAGGGCCCAATCTTTGCTTTCAGTCTTAGCGCGATAGAAGTGCTTGGCAGCACGAGCCCGAACTGACTTATTAATAGTAGACTCTGTTTTGGCTGTGACACCAATGTAGTTCAAACCATTAACACGTAGTTCGTAGATGATGTGATTGCGATCAGTTCGTTTCTTCATACTAGTATTGTACGATCAATGATCCAAAGTGTCAACCAAAAAGAAAAACCCTAGAATCTACTCGACTATAGGGTTTCTCAGCTGCTGCTAGCTGCTGGGGTCTGTGAGTGTACATGTGTACACAAGCAGCTATCACACTTGAACAGCAACTTGGTGGGCCCACCTGGACTTGAACCAGGGACCAACGGATTATGAGTCCGCTGCTCTAACCAACTGAGCTATAGGCCCTTAACGTTAACGCTGCAAGGGAATGGGTTTGTCCGTGTGACGCTCTGTGCTGCTTAGATCTGCCCAGAACTGCTCTAGATCAATGCGCTGCGTCATGGGATCAAAGCCCGGGTCTGTGTAGGGTATAGGCTCCAGGACCCCGTCTGATTCTCTGAACCACCATCCTCGTGGTGCTGGTCCTTTAGCTGTTTCTCGTGTGTACGTAGCGTTTTGCATTAGGTTCTAGTTCCTCTTTAACTTGTTCTCCCAGCTCGTGCTGCAGAACCATCTTATATAGTGGGTCCATGGACTTCTGAAACACATGCGAAGCGTAGTCAGCAGCATGTTCCATGTCCCATTCGCTTGGATAGTGCCGCAGACACCATGCTGCATCCTGTCTAATCTTCTTGGGAATTCTGGGTGTGCGACCAGGATCACAGAGCTCGAGCAAGAACTCTCGAGTCCTAACCACAGCGCGATACCGCTCGTCTGGTAGTGTCATATCCAATTTATCCTTGATCATTCGTCGCTTTTTCAGCATGTATATAGTATACACTCTAAACACCACCCTGTCAAGCAGCGGGGTCAATGACTATTTTGGAAGATTTTTATCTATGATCCGCCTGAACACAGCTAGATTGTGATTGTCCCGCCATATCATCTCCGCTATACAACGAGCAAGAAAGCCCGTGCACCAAACGAAAGCCAGTGTCTTATCTGCACTAGTATATGGATTGATCAAACGAATCTCACGTAAGATCCAGTCTGCTATGTCTTTAGTATCTTTCATATATAATCCTTAGCAGCGGGGCCTACTATATACTGAGACCTATAGCCAGCATTATACTAGCTAAGAGTGTCAAGCGGCAGTAATAACGATCTATATAGAACTTACTATATATAGACTCATATACTAGTATAAGCATCCAGGGCAATAGTGCTAGTAGTATATACATAAGGTTCGCTCCCGAGTATACTAGTATATATCATAATGTCTTAGTTGCGCAGCGGGGCCTATATACGGTTCTATATAGTATAAACATAAGAGTCGCTGCTAAAAACCACCGTGATTACATAGTGATAAATACTGGCAGCGCCATTATAGAGAGATTTTATTCCGCCGTATGAGTCATTAGAGCAGAGTCTAATACTAGAATCTATACGCTAGAGAAATGTTTGAACGGTGGTATGAGAGGCTATGCTCAAATGGTCACACAATTCTACACTTTTTCACACTTTCCCACACTTTTCAACACCCTTTTTTCAACACCACCACGCTTGTAGATGTCTATACGCAAGTTGGGAATCAGTAATTCACACAATTACGCACATATACACACTTACTGACTAGTGTATGCGTACCATGCAGCGGGGCCTACATCCATTCTGTAGACTATTCGTGATAGTTCTTTGAATGCCACTCGAGTATTATACTATATAGACTTTTAATACTACTACTGCATATACTACAACTACTAGTATACTCAATATCAATGCTTGTAGTCTGTTATCCATTTGTTATAAGTTCCTCTAAGCTAGTGTCTATTGTATCTTCTTGTATACACCAGGTTGCTTCTAATAGTTGATTATCTATATTCAAGCACATTTCCACTTCCCAGTTATCGTATATTTGTACACGTTCTACGCGAGTTATAAAGCCCAATCTATGGTTTCGACTTCGTTGTGCTATGCGGGCTCCAGCTAGGCTTTTATAGTACTTTAGTCTGAGCTTGGTGTCTTTGTGAACTAAGTAGTAAACTATGTGTTGCATAAGTGTATATATACAAAAAAATCTTGACCGCTTCCGCTTCGCGGCTTTGTTGAATCAACGGGTGTGATTTTGGACATTCAATACTACGCTTATCGGCTATACTATTTTCATGACTACGACCCTGAGGTGGTGTGGGCTAGTGTTCAGCAATGGGGAGGGTTTATTAGTATACTTGCGGACTCTAAGGTATTTTGGATACCTAAGGCTCAGTTGGAGTTCTTCTTGCTGAAGTTTCCGGGCCTGGCTAGGGCACCAGATCGTGATTACGTATAAACACAGCATATTAAATACTAGATGAAGATTTACTTAGATCAAGATTATGTTAGAGTTATTGATGATGCTGTACCTGCAGAGCTATGTGCTAGTATAATAGACCTGTTTGAGCAGGATGCAGTACGTCATCACTACGATGGGGATCGCTATATAGAGCTGGATATATTTGCTCGTCGTACGGGCATATCATGGCTACCCGGGAAGATTGATCAATGGAAGCCCATAGCTGATGAATTGGTTAGTATAGTTAACACACTGATGTCAGCGTATGTTCAGACCTGGGACCCCTTGGCTATGCTGCCCAAACAATACGCTATGGAGGGTATGCGTGTTAAAGCCTATAGGGTTAATCAACATTCATTTAAGCTACACGTAGATCAGGGTAATAGAGACTCTGCTGCTCGTTTCCTTAGCTTCTTACTATACTTAAACGACAACACCGCGGGCACTGAGTTTATTAGACCCCCAGTAACTATAGCTGCTCGTCAGGGTAGGGCTGTGATATTCCCACCCAATTGGCAGTACCCCCACATAGGGCAAATGCCCCATGACACTGACAAATACATATTATCAACTTACTTACACTACAAGGATTAAACAATGACTCTACGTCGAACCCTAGATATATTCCCCTGCCCTATATACGTTAAAGACTTAGAGGGTGAGACCCTGAGCAAATGCCAGAATGAAATTGCTGAAAAGATGCCCACTATCTTAGCGTCATCTACGGCCGTGGCCAGTGTGCCCAACTTTGCTACTACGTGGCACCCTAGACGTAACGATGACATACATAGCTTTCAACTAGAGGGTCTAATGCTGGCCCTGATTGACACGGGGGTAGAGTACTTGGGTGACATAGGCTACCAGGGTCGAGAGTTAAGGCTACAAACAAGCTGGACTAACTGGGCTGGGCATCAGAGCTATATGTTTGATCACAGCTACCCAGCGGCCAGGGTATGTGGTACGTACTATTACCAAACTACAGAAACAGACGGGGATAGGGTATTCCAGAACCCAGTACCGCCCGCAGCCCTGGGCCATTGGCCCTATGACTGGGACATTGAGCCATCGTACTCTATACAGCCCAAGGTAGGTAGACTAGTGCTATGGCCTGCTTGGCTAAAGAATCGTGTAGAAGTTAATACGCAAGACTCGGAACAGATCACTATCAATTTTACTCTAATTTGATTAAATACACATATGCGATTAATTAGTTTATGCTTTGTAGTATTGCTCACAGGATGTTCAACTATCCAGGGTTGGATCCCTTCGTTTTGGGACGACAATCAAAGTCGAGCAATTATAGATCTTAGACTATCAATTGAGCAACTAGACTGCACTAAAGATCAGCTACCCCAAGCTGAAAAGATCAGAGCAGACATACGTTGGTTTGTGTTGTATTCGGAATCAAAAGGTCGTCGTCAACAGGACGTTATTCGTGTGGTTGAACCCATGCAGGAAACCGTTGATGATATGATCAAGAGAGCCCAGGACAAACAAGGGTCCAAGGCCTATTGCGAAATTAAAAAGAAGATTATGGCTTCACAAGCAGAACGTGCTAGTGCTGCTGTACTAGGGAGATTTTAATGTTTGAAACGCTACAACATCTAGCAGCTAATGGTCCATCGTGGGCCGCCCAACGTGCTCAATTTGCTCTGGAGATGGCCATGCAGTATCAAGCAGGTGCTATATCAGAAGATGAGTATCGCGAACTATTACTAGACCTAGTACGTGCTGATCGTTTAGACGAAGAGGCCACAGACCTAGACACAAAGACAGCGTTAGTTACAGCTATATACGCAATAGCCCAGGTGGTATAATAATTATGAAAATCCGTGAAATCGTAACCGAAAATATCTTTACAACAGACTATCACAAAGTCATGCAGGCTGTTGCTAATCTTTATCAAGAACACTATAACATCAACGTTTGGGAAAACGGCGATGCACACGATGAAGCTGCTAAGGTTCTACTTAAGGTACACCCTACAGAAGAAGAGCTAGACTTTATCATTGACAATTCGCAGTTGCCCGAGCGTTTCTTAGATCTAGACTTTCCTATCAACGACGAGCTAATGTATGGAGCCGGTGGTGCAGATGCCGATGACGCTGTTTCAGAAGAGCCAGCTAGCCGTGAACTTTGCCAATCAGGTAAGCCAGACTCAGCTCTAGGTGCTAGTCAACTAAGCTCATGCAAGAGCCAAGGCTATCGTAGCCGTGACGGTGGCAAGAGTCATAAAGTAGGTTCAGAGCGTGTTAAAGTACGTGGTAAGAAAATCAAAGGTAAAAAATACGGCGGGCCCTTACCAGACTGGTCATGAAATACCCTAAGCAAACTGATTTGTTGATTGCTCCTCCGCATATACCGGACTCTAGGTTCCGTAAATCAGTACTAATGTTAACACACGATCATCGTGGTGGATCGTTTGCTTTGTGTTTAAATCGAACTACCGAATTATCTCTAAGTGACATTGCTCACGACATAGGATTTGAAACCAACATGAACTTCCCTATATATTGGGGAGGTCCTGTAAATCCTAATACCGTTTGGATGTTGCACTCTAATGATTGGTCTTGTGATCAGACCGTAGAAATCAACGACACTTGGTCGATGACATCTAATGTTAAGATGTTTGAAAGTCTAGCAGATGGAAACTTCCCTAAACATTTTAGACTAATGATGGGATTTTGCTCTTGGAGTAAAGGGCAATTACAATGCGAGCTAGATGGATTGCCACCCTGGACCCATAACAATAGTTGGCTAATTGCAGAGAACCCAGGACCAGATTGGATATTTGAACACCCTGTAGATACTCTATGGGAAACTGCTACAACACTAAGTTCGCATCAAGCAGTTGACTCCTGGCTTTAACACTCAGAGTCTTTAATAACCCCAAATAACTTATTACGTTCTTCGCGGTACTTATGCCACGAGCTTCTAATGCTGTCAATGATAGCCCATTTAAAAAAGAACGTAAACACAATGCCCAAGCTGAACCCGTTCATATAGTTGTTCCATGGCTGCGGTGCTAACAGACTAAAAATACTCAGCAACCCTGAAAGAATAAAAGCCCATTGCCAAAGCTCTAGTTTAGCTATGCCCCATTTGATAAATCTAATAATTTCCATATTAGTCTTTCTTCTTAAGTTGATCTAAAACTTGTTTCTTTGCTCGCTGATCCAAATCAGCATCGTTAGCTTCTTTAATCTTCCAAGCCATTAAATCCATAAACTCAATAACAGCATCTTTGCCCTCGTCGGTTAAATGGCTGTACGAAGCTCCTACCGAGCTATGGTAGTAGTATCTATTGTTGTTTAAGATCTCCTCTACCCCACCGTAGATTAGGTCTTTGATAGCACCTTTTTGCATCTTAGATTTTCTCACCTTTAACAAAGCCGCGGAATCGGAGGAAGCGTGGGAAGCGTAGCGACCAAATGTCCTCGCTGTCTTGGCTCCGAGTCGCCGCATCTGCTCGGACTTCAACGACCTGACCAACGACTGAGGTTGGATCCTCATTATAAGCAGCCCAAAACTCGATACGCTGATCGTCAGTAAGTCCGGACCCGACATTAACAACAATTCGTTTGCCATCATCTTCGCCTTCGCAAACCAAAGCACCAAGTCGTCCTTCATTTTTACCTGTTCCTTCTTCAACAGCAGTTACGGCCAAACTAACTTCAATAAACGGTTTCATCTTAAGCCAAGATGCTGAACGTTTGCATTCGTACTTGGCACGTGGATCTTTGATCATAATGCCTTCGTAGCCTTCTTCAATCATTTGCTTATTGAAGTCTTGAAACTCAATCTTACCAACCATCTCGTCTAGGTTAACTTCAACGTAAGGAACAATAGTAATGCAGCCTGCATCGTTAAAGATCTTTTCCCAGTTCTTGAGATAGTTAATACGTTGACGTTGCCCCATCACACTCTGGCCAGCTTTAAACTCTACCAGTGGAACAACGTCGAAAAGGTTAAGCACAGCGTCACCGCTTTGAACATCGCTCTTACGATGTACTTGTTTCATAAGGTCTTGGAATGTTGCTGACATAACTTCACCGTCGAAGACCATAGAGCGACCAATCTCGTCTATGTGATCTTCAAACACTTTAGTAATGTGTGGAAAGTTAGCAAGCTCTTTGCCGTTGCGTGTGTACATAGTAGCAGTACGATTTTCAAAATCTACTACGGTTAGAACACGAACGCCGTCTAGTTTCTTTTGAAGGATCTTTGCGCCTTCTACTTTGCTTTCGTGATTAGCAGAATCGTGTGCCAGCATACATTCAAACACAGGCACCTTGTATTGATCTTTCTTTTGCTTCTTAGCTACAGAGTTAACGGTCTTTTCACTTACACCACAACGCAAATCTTTGATAAGGATGCGACGGTAAAAGTCATTCCATTGTTCTTTGGTTGCTACATCCATGGCCAATTGAATAGCATCGCGAGCAGCATGACCTGTGAGTTCACGACGATATAAAGACTCTGCTAGTTGTTTGAAGTTAGCCCAACTAAGACCTTGTCCGTCCTTGTCAGACACTGGGACTTGTTTAACACCAAAGGTGTACAAGTTGTCTAGACACATACAAACACCTTCAAAGAACTCATCGAGCCCTTCGTTCATAGCTTCAGCAATAATAGCTTCTTTGGCTAGACGAGAGTTATCAGCTTCTAGCTTTTGGATAATAACTTGTGGTTGTGTACGCATATTGTCCTTAAATAATTACAGGTTTACGAGTTGGTGTGTAATCACTATATATCTGCGAATAGTGATTCTTACGAATCCAGTTGACTAATCCTTGTGGATCAGCTATCATCCAATCTTCAACGTCTTTGAACTTGACGCTATCTTCTGTAGTGAAGACATAGATCTCATAACGGCGCTGTGAATTGAAACGAGCACGAAGCTTCATTGTGCTAATTTGTTGCGCCAACGGATTACGTTGAGGAGTGTTGCCTTTGAGTGCTTCAATGATTTGGCCTTTCTCAAAGATATCAGGATGCTTAGAAGTTATGTCCTCTAGACATTCAAAACCTTCCATATCCCAAGATGCTAAAATGTAACGCACAACCACTCCTAATTTCTAACTTAATAATAGTATAGCATCAAACAGCAACCTTGTCAATCTGTTCTAGAGTTTCCAAAATGCGGCGATACCTGTGGATATCTTCTGGAGTACTATTGTTTTTCAATAGGTTACAACGATTACAGATAATCCACAAATTGGATATGTCGTTAGTTCCGCCCATGCTTCTCGGCTTTATGTGATCTGTACTAGGAGTATGAACATCTGCCTTATTGGTATTGTTCTTACCTAACCCGTAGTCCAAAGGACTTCCACAGCAAGAGCATGTTGGTTCACATTTGGCAAGGAACTGCTCGTAGTCTACTGACCACTTTTGGCTATTCTTCCAAGCCCAAACTGGTCGTAGGTCCTGCGTTTCGCAAACGACCCGGAACAGGTCGCGAGTGATATATGTTCCGGGATCGTATTTAGGATATAGTTTCTTCTTCATCGACTACATCCATTGACGGCATTGCGATTGCAAAAGGTTTTGGACACAATGTTTCGCCTGTGCGTTGTTCATAGGCATCAATGATACCCGATGCTACCTTTTCTCGAACACCCATACCACGATAGTTAGTTGGGTAATCAATTTGGAATTGTTCTTTAATGTCGTTGTGCAATCGATCAGAACTTTCAAAAAACTCTGATGCATGATAAAACACATCTTCAAATAGTTCGTCGGAATAAATCTTTGCCGCTTCCATTTCTTCACGGACCTTTAAGAAGCCTAACATGGTAGCAGTTGCAATTTTTTCTGTTGGCCAGTATTGCATCATCTTAGTAAGAACTTGCCCAAGCCGCTCAAGACCATAATGGTCACGTGCAAGCCACAAGTCAGTGATGTGAGTAATCACTCCAGCAACACGTTTCTTATAACCAGTTGAACAACCAGCATTGACTACGCAGTTTTCAAGATCAACAGCTTCTTTAACACCCATAATAACTTCTTGCTGATGGATGAAGTACTTTGCCATTGGTTCGTTATCTGTGTTCAATGCTAGCAATTGAATTGACTCTACGTTCTCGTCCTCACTTTCAACATAGAACACAGGTACGTGAGCATCTTCGCCGTATTGCAAGACCCAGTCAATACCATGTTGCTGACCGTCTGCAATATAATAACGATTTTCTTTACGGCTGTAACGAGCCTGGAGAGGAGTCACACAGATGATGTTCCATTTGTTGTGTAACTTTTGAATATGTGTTGGTTCTGGATAACGTTGACGAGCATAGTTAATATAACAAAGCTCTACCGGAACCCATGCAAAATTTAGTGCGGCTTTATAATCAAACTTAGTAGCCTTACCTGCACCAATTCTTTTACCTACTGAACGGGCAACTTGTGTTAGTGCAACCCGTTTGTCTTTGCGGCCTTGACTAGGGTCAAACGGCTGCATCTTCAGATCTTCTGCTTTACTCATATGTGTTTTTCCTTTAACTTAGAAATAACAAGGCGTTATCTAACCTTGTTGCACATATTATAACAGGACCCTAAGGTCCTGTCAATAACTTAAACGCCCAAATAGGTTGCCCAGCTTGGGTGGTGTAAGTGATAGCCCTTCTTCTTACGCTTCTCAACGAGATCCCAGAAGTGAGGCTTGTAAGGTGCCTGCTTAGGTTTGTGCTTACCTACATGAGCAGCCTTCTTGTAGTTGCAAGGCTTACATGCTGTGGTAGAGTTTTCCCAAGTGGTGTTACCACCTTGACTTACAGGGTGTACGTGGTCTAAAGTAGCAGTTTGATCTGTTACCTCTGTTCCGCAGTATTGGCAAGTATATTGGTCGCGTAGGAATACATTACGCTTAGATAAGCGCATTGTGTTCTTTGGCTTTTGATATTCCTTGAGCATTAGTACAGCAGGAACTTTGGTTTCCCAGTTCATAGAATGAACCGTCCAGTCGTCATACCATTCTAACACTTCGGCTTTATCAAGAACCATATAGCGAATCGCTTCTTGCCAGTCTACAATAGACAAAGGAAGAAGACTAATTGGTTGCATGTCTGCGTTCAAAAGTAAAGTGCTCATTTTGTTTTCAATCTAGGTTATTTTTTCCATAGTGAAGTATTTACCCTCCTGTGCTATTATATGCTCAGATAATGCCAGAAAGCAAGTCATTTTTTGCTAAAATACAATATATGAAGACAATTTTAATTACAGGTGTAGATGGCTTTTTGGGCAGAAATCTTGTTGAAGCTTGGCTTAAAAAGTACCAATTATTAGGTATCGATTTACCAAACGCAAAAGAAAAGACATCGTGGGAAAGTAGTATAAATCAAGTTGACCTTCGTGATGCTTCGAGTAATTACGCTTTCTTATTACAAGGAGTTGATGTTGTAATACATTGTGCTGCTCGTACCCGTATCAACCAAAGCTGGAATGACTTTGACGACTACTATAACACCAATATCACAGGAAGTCAACGGCTATTCAAAGCATGCCAAGAGAATGGCGTTAAGAAGTTTATCTACATAAGTTCAAGCTCAGTCTATGGTAACAGCGAACAGCTCATCCAAAGTGAGTCAGATTCGTTACTGCCATCTAATCCGTATGCTGTTAGTAAGGTAGCCGCTGAGTTAGCACTCAAAGCACAGCGAGCAACAGGTTCTACAGAATTAATAATTGTTCGTCCGTTTACAATGTACGGCGAGCACATGACATTTGGAAAATACGGATTAGTGATTTCAAAGTTCATTCAAGCAAGAATAAATGATGAGCCGTTGATGCTTGACGGTGGTGGAGATCAAACTAGAGACTTTCTGCATGTGTCAGACGCAGTAGCCGCTCTTGACATACTAATTGAAAAGGGGGTTGACAATGAAACATACAATCTTGGCACCGGCACATCAGTTAGCATAAAAGAGTTAGCAGACATAGTTAGTCCAAAACAAGTTAAAGGACCACATCGACCAGGCCCGGTCTATAGAACCTGTGCTAACATAAGCAAGTTACAGCAACTAGGTTATCAACCAAAAATAATGGTGCAAGAGTGGTTGCACAAATATATTAAAGAACATAAACTTTAATTTTCATATAACAAAGGATAGTTATGAGTTTGGTACCAATTGTAGTTGAGTCTACATCAAAAGGCGAACGTGCCTACGACATTTATAGTCGACTACTTAAAGAGCGCATCATCATGCTTAACGGTCCAGTAGAAGACCATATGGCTAACTTGATCGTAGCTCAAATGCTATTTTTGGAATCGGAAGATCCAGGCAAGGATATCAGTTTGTTTATTAATAGTCCCGGTGGAGCAGTAACAGCAGGCCTAAGCATCTACGACACGATGCAGTTTATCAAACCAGACGTAGCAACCTACGTTATGGGTCAGGCATGTAGCATGGGTTCATTCTTAGCAATGGCGGGTGCCAAGGGCAAACGATTTGTATTGCCAGAAAGCCGTACAATGATCCATCGTGTTAGTTCTGGCACACGAGGTACCAGCGGCAGCGTACACGTACAAGAACTAGAGTTTGAAGATAGTCGCCGCCACTTAGAAGAAAGCAAGCGCATCAATCAACGCTTAACTGAGCTGTATGTTAAACATAATACAGCAGGCAAAGACTATGACAAGATGTTTGAAACAATGAAGTTCGATACATTCTTGTCAGCAGCTGAAGCAGTTGAGTGGGGGCTTGCTGATAAGATCATTGACAAGAGACCTTGAGCAATTTATACACATTAGGTTCTAGTCTAACGAGACACTTTTGGCCTACCTGGGCAAATATACTAGGTAGGTCATTCTCTCATTTTGAGAATTGGGGGCATGCCGGAATTGGTAATAGAGCATTATTAGAAAGACTTAATGAAGTTCTGATATTTAAAAACCCAGGCCCTGGCGATGTTGTTATTGTTCAGTGGGCAACTCCTCATCGTTTTGATTTACATAAACACGACAGCAAAGAACATGCTGGATGGATTCCAAAAGGCGATGTTAGAAAAGTTTACTTAAACTCAGACGCATGGCTTAAAGAATATTGGAATGAATACAGCTATGTGATGCACACAGCAAACTTTATTTCAATAGCTAAACGGTTACTAGAAGCACAAGGATGTCGTTGGATATTCTTATCGGCAGATAATCTACGACAGGACATCAGTAAGTTTCCTGAGCTTAATCCTTACTTAGAAATATATGATAGTATAGATTGGGCTCCACCAATGTATGAGTGGTACAATGCTAGCGGCATTCCAAAGAAAGAATTAGTACAGCAGTTTACAGCATTTAGATCTAAGTTAGTAGTAGATGAACATCCTACTCCTATGGCTCACTATCAGTACGCTGACCTGTATCTAAAGGATAAATTGAATATACAGCTAGATAAAGACTGGGCTGAACAAGCAGAACAAATATTATCTACAGCAACACATTACAAAGAGTTACGCCAAACATACATAGATAAGTTAGATTGGGATAACATCTATAGTTGCACAAAAGGATTATAATGGTACAAAGATTAGAAGGTAAAATCGACAAGGGCTGGGGCTATGAGATTATCTGGGCCACCAACGAAAAGTATTGCGGAAAGATTATGGTCTTTGAACGTGTTGGTGCAAAGTTTAGTATGCACTTCCACAAAGAGAAAGACGAAACATGGTTTGTGAACGCAGGACAATTTAAGTTAGTCTATTGCGATACAACTACAGCTACCTATATAGAAAAGATACTTAACGAAGGTGATGTATGGAGGAACCCTCCGCTACAACCGCATCAGTTAATTGCTTTAAAACCTAACTCAATTATTCTTGAAGTTAGTACACCTGATAGTGTAGAAGACAATTACCGCATCATTCCCGGAGACAGCCAAAGTGCAAAACCAACAGCCTAAGATTGTTTGGAGTGGCGGCGAGTTCCGTACTAAGTGTGTCATTGGTGTAGACCGCGACGGTGTACTAAACAAAGACTTAGGAACTTATTGTTTCCGCCCAGAAGACTTTGAGCCTATTGAAGGCAGCATGGAAGCTATGGGCGAGATGCGCCGTAAAGGTTACAAGATTGTAATCATTACGGACCAAGGTGGTATAGAGAAAGGTCTTTATACTCCGGAGGATGTAGACAAGACACACGAAAAATTAATGGCGCTGTTAGGCGAAGCAGGATGTTTCTCTATTGATGCTTTGTACTATTCTGCTAGTAGTCGCAAAGAAGATCCGTTTGCTAAACCTAACACAGGTATGTTCAAACGTTGTGAAGCAGAACACAAGGACATTAAGTTTAAAGACGGCTACTATGTAGGCGACAAGATGAAAGACCTTAAGGCTGCTATGAATATGGGAGCAAGGCCTGTGTTAGTTCGAACAGGCTACGGTGCTGAAACTGAAAAAGAATTACAAAAGTTTACCTATCGTAAGATTAAAGCTAGAACAATTATATTTGATAACCTAGCAGAGTTTGTTAAATCGTTGTCATGAAAAAGATTATAGTTAACGGCACATTTGATATCTTACATCGAGGGCATTTAGAACTTCTTAACTTTGCTAAAAGCCAAGGAGATAATGTTCTTGTATTAATAGATAGCGATGCTAGAGTTAACCTTCTTAAAGGCCCAGGGCGCCCTGTTAACAGCCAATGGGACCGTGCATTTATGTTAAAAAGTTTAAAGGCAGTAGACGATGTTAAAATCTTTAACACAGATGAAGAACTAGAAACAATGATTATAGACTACAATCCTGACATAATGGTTAAAGGAAACGATTACAAACATAAGCCGGTAATAGGCGAAGAGTATTGTAAACAAATTATATTTTATGAACGAACAGAACACTCAACAACAAAAATCATACAAGATATTATTGATCGGGGATGATTGTTTAGATGTGTATCAATACGGTACCGTTGATAGAATAAGTCCTGAAGCACCAGTCCCAGTATTCAAATATGCTCACAAAGAAGAACGTGGTGGCATGGCACGAAACGTTAAACTAAACTTAGAAGCATTAGGATGTGATGTTACATATTATTGCGGCAGTACAAGTATCAAGACAAGACTAATTGATAGTAGAAGCAAACAGCATATAATTAGAATTGACAACGATGTTTCAAGCATTCCGTTAGACTTTAACGATTTAAATTATAACTTAGCTATATTTGATGCTGTAGTTATTAGTGACTACGATAAAGGATACGTTAGTTACGAGTTAGTTGAGAAACTAATTGCAAACTTTAAAGGTATAGTATTCATTGATACTAAGAAGGTTGACCTTGCAAGGTTTCAAGGCGCATACGTAAAGATTAATAGGTTAGAGTACAGCAAACTTAAATCCGAATGCACAGGACTTATTGTTACTTTAGGCGACGAAGGTGCTACTTGTGCTGAAACAAATTTCCCTGCACCCGTTGTCGAAGTTAACGATGTAACCGGCGCAGGTGATACGTTCTTAGCTGCATTAACATACAAGTGGTGTGAAACACAGAACTTAGGTCAGTGTATTAGATTTGCAATACAAGCATCTAGCATTACCGTCCAGCACCTCGGAGTATATGCTCCAACATTAAAGGAAATAGAATGATAGCATTAACAGGAGCCGGCGGATTCATAGGCTCAGTGATCCTGGGTTATTTGAATAAACAAGGTATTAAAGACGTTTATGTCTTTGATGATTTACCTACCGGTAATCAGTTTCGTAATTTAGTAGGCAAACAATATCTAGGTTTGCATTCAACAAAAGAAACAATTATAGATATTAAAGACTTTGATGCAGTTATTCATTTTGGTGCAAACAGCTCTACATTAGAACGCAACTGGTCTAGCATATATGAAACAAATGTACTGAGTACACGTCGTTGGCACGACCTTTGTGCAGCGAACAATACAAAATTTATGTTCGCCAGTTCCGCAGCAATATACGGCAATGGTGCAGGGCCTCTTAATCATTATGCGTTTAGCAAGTTAACTAGTGAGCAAGAGATAACAAACGGAATTATTCTTAGGTTGTTTAATGTATACGGACCAAATGAATACCATAAAGGTCGTATGGCTTCAACACCTTATCATTGGTATAATCAATTAGAAACATTTAGTGCGTTAGATTTATTTGAAAACTCAAGCGAATACTCTAGAGACTTTATTTGGGTTGAAGATGTTGCTCGTACCGTACATCATTTTATTAACAACTACAAAGAAGGCATCTACGATGTAGGTACTGGTAAGCCAGAATCATTTGAACACGTTGCTGATTGTTGTTTAGAGAATATGCCTGGGGACAAACGATATATTAGTATGCCCGAAGACTTGCAAGCACAATATCAAACAAGCACTTGTGCTAATATAGATTTTTTAAAAGAAGCAGGAGTACCAGTTGATACGTTTAAGTCAGTTAAGGACGGAATCGCAGAGTACTACGATTATCTAAAGACTAATCGTTGTTATTAAAGATCTTCTGTAAGGCCTGCACAAGGTCTTCAATCATTCCATCATCGTGATACGGAGTAGGAGCAAACCGTAGTCTTTCTGTACCTACATCAACCGTTGGGTAATTAATAGGCTGCACATAGATGTTAAACTCATCTAATAGTCTATCACTCATTGCTTTGCACTTCTTAGCATCGCCAACTAGCACAGGAACAATGTGTGTAGAACTTGTTTCCATTACAGGGATGCCTGCTTTCTTTAAACGATGTTTTAGTTTGCGAGTGCGTTCTTGATGACGCTCTCTAACTTCGTTGTGCTCTCTAAGATACTTAACAGCAGCAAGAGCTCCTGCACAACTAACAGGACTCATGCTTGTTGTAAAGATAAACCCAGCAGCTACGCTACGAATAGCATCAACTACATCTGCATCGGCAGCAATGTAGCCACCTTGGACACCATACGCCTTACCAAGCGTTCCGTTAACTATGTCAACTCGATGCTGAAGTCCTAGTTCTTCTACTTTACCAGCACCGTGCTCACCGTATAGCCCTACCGCATGAACTTCGTCAATGTATGTAATAGCATTATATTTGTCTGCTAGATCACATATCTCTTTAATTGGACTTACATCACCGTCCATTGAATAAACAGATTCAAACACAATGCAAGGTGTGAGTCCGCCTAGAGTAGCAGCAACTAACTTGCTTTCTAAATCTAACATATTATTGTGTTCAAAGATTTGTTTAGGAGCCTTGCTATGATTAATTCCTACAATCATACTATTATGATTCTTGCTATCGCTGATAAATTGGATACGTGGAATGATCTTTGCTAGGGATATAAGAGTCCACTCGTTAGCTACGTAAGCAGAACTGAATAATAAACTGCTCTGTTTATTGTGTAGCTTTGCTAGCTCTCCTTCCAATGCTCTGTGATAGTGGCTAGTGCCGCCAATGTTGCGAGTACCGCCCGATCCTGCACCTGTGTGATCTAAAGCTGTGTGCATAGCGTCTAGCACAACTTTGTGCTGACCCATACCCAAATAATCGTTTGAACACCAGTTTACAATGTTCTTAATGTTGTACGGGCCGTACCAAACAGCAGTAGGGAATTTGCCTGCTTCACGAACAATGTCGTTAAACACACGATACTTTCCGGAATCTTTAAGCGATTTTAGTAATTCGGCAATGGGTTCTTTGTTAATCATAGTAAGCATATTTACGCTAAATATTAGACTGAGGATTTTATTATGGCAGATATTGTACAATTAGACGTACCCCTATTCATTCGATTGCTAGAACTAGCACGTGAAGATATTAAAGATGATGCAGACATACATGACCTAACCCAGAAAGCAATTGAACTAAGCAGAAATGGCCCTATTGATATGGGCAGCTATGAAGAACTTGTTTCGTTTATGAACAAGCAAGGTAAGGGCGAAGGTTACGGAGATCACGATATTAAACGTTTCCGCCAAATTGTTGACCTTGCTAATCAAGAAACTATTTCTACAGAGCCGCAAGAACAATATGCAGGCATCGATGCTGTAACACAAAATGCCGGTGCAGATGGATGGCAAGGTACTAAAGAGCCTGAAGACATTCGCGGCACAACATTTAGAATTTACCCAAGCAAGGATAGACCATAATGGCGGACAACGGTATTTCAACACTAGCAACCAAAGAAGCAAGACAGCTAGCAAAACTTGAACTAGCAGCAGATAAACGTGCCGCAGATGGTAATGCTAGAATAGTTTATGACATATCAGAACTACCTACAAAGTATTCAGGCAACACCGTAGTAGACAATATTAATCAGGGAGGTCTTGTACTAGGCCGTCCTTGGTCAACTACCGAGACTCCAGACTTGTTCACAGGATTGGCCATATGGTATGACACAGCCCTAGCATCTACTATCAACGGCGGAACATATTCCAACGGCACCATTGTGTCATCATTCCTAAATAGAGTAACTAGCACCAGCCCAACTATGTTAAGTGCCGATGGTCCTACCGTCCAAAACGGTGTGGGGGATACACTCAACGGCTATCCTGTTTTAAGATTTACCAGTAGCACAGGCACATCGGATAATATGAGATTCTTTACTAACTCTTTCGACGATGCCACAGGATGGACCATGGTCTGTTTGGCTAAACTATCAGTGACTCCTGGAAAGAATCCTGCTATCTTCAATATTGTTGCCAACACAACTAACCTCGGTACCGTTAGATATAACAGCCAAAGTCAATTTGTGCTATATGCTCCTACGGGCACGGCCTCCGTAGCTAGTAATGTGGATCCAGATGGCACTTGGAAGATCATTACCTGCCGCTATGACAGCACCGCCGCCGCAGCCAGTAGATTTACCTTTAGGTGGGGCAAGTCAGCAAAGACCGTAACTAACAGCGGCACAGCACCAAGCGGCACTATTTCTAATACATCAGATCGTGTTGAAACTATGAATGCCTGGGACGGCGACCTTGCTGAACAGGTGGCCTACAACCGTGCATTAACAGATGACGAGATCATAGCTCTAGAAGACTACCTCAGCTCAAAGTGGGGAGTATAAGTTGTGCCAATTCTAAATCCTAACAGCACTAACTACGAACATCCTTGGGAACCCAACCTTGCCGACCTGCACGTAGCCATGGAGTATGACCTTGCAGGGAAACCACAACTACGAGTTGCGGCTAAGTTATCAGGACCAAGCATTGCTGGCCAGGTATCGGCCTTTGGTGAGCCATTAGCAATCAGTCCCACAGCCGTAATTCAACTAGACGGTATCTACGGTGCTACTTCAGATGTTATACAAACCTATACCAGCGGTACTACAGGAGCCAGTGCCGGATCAGTTGACGAAATGTTTAGAGTACATTCGGGAACTGAGGCAGGGGGCTACGGAGTACTGCGTAGCAAACGTTTTGTTCGCTATCGTCCTGGACAGGGTATCGTGTGTCGTATGACTGCTGGATTCACTACAGGTGTTGCTGGTAGTAGTCAGTTTGCCGGACTAGCCAATCAAGAGAACCGTGTGGGCTTTGGATGGAATGGCAATCGCTTTGGTGTTGTTCGCAGTTCAGGTGGCAAGGCTACAATCTTAACTTTAGTTATGAACACAGCACCTAATGCCACGCAGACTGCTACTATCACTCTTAATAGTGTTGCTTATACCGTTACATTAGGAAACACTACAGCCGCTGCCGCAATTACAGCCATTGTTAATCGTGTAGGCGGTTATGGTGGCTGGCTTATGGAACAAACCGACGGTGCTATGCTATGGCTAGCACCTAGATTAGGCCCAATGACGGGCACGTTTAGTTTTACCAGCACAGGCAATGCCACTGCTACATTTACGGTTAGGCAAGCGGGTGTAGCACAAACAGACAACTGGACCTATCAAGAAGATTGGAACATTGACAAGTTAGATGGTAGTAATAGTATTGACACCAACCCCAGCGGTATGATCTTAGATCACACCAAGCTCAATGTCTATCAAATTGCTATGCGTTGGCTAGGTGCAGGTGTAATCAGTTATGCCATAGAAGATCAAGCATCAGGCACGATGGTCTATGTACATCGCGAGCACTACACTAACCAACATACAAAACCGCACACAGACAATCCTAGTTTTAAGATTACCTACAATGCTGTCAATACAACCAACACTACAGATATAACGGTATATGGTGCCAGTATCTACGGTGCTATTGAAGGAACGATACATTTAAACGAACTCACACGTTCTGCCTCTACAAGTAAAACAGGATTAGCCAAAGACGTTATACACCATATGATGACTATAAAAAACGGTGTGGTTACTAACGGACTTGCTGGTGCTAACAACGGTAACTATCTAATCAATGCCAAAGAAGCCATTGTTAAAAGCCTAAGTCTATCCTGTCAAAGCACAGACCCTGTAGAAGTTTATCTCTACTTTGAACCTAGCAGTTTCTCAGCACAGCACGAATACTATGCTATCACACGCTGTAACGAATTAAAAAGCACGGTCACTGGCACATTTGACAACACCATAGACACACCTATCTATACAGGATTCTGTGGTATCAACGGAACTTTCAACGTTGACCTAAGTCAGTACCGTATTACTATTCCGCCAGGCAGTTGGTTAAGTATTGCTATAAAAAGTACAAACTCTGTCAGTCCTTGTATCGCTGCCTTGACCTGGAGTGAGGATTAATATGGATCAAAACGACATAACTTATCAAAGATTAAAACCTAAATGCCCTTGCTGGTGTACAGCACATTGCGGATTCAGTTGCATGACAGATGGATGTGACTGCAACGAATGTAGTTGTTCAGATTGTTTAGACAAAAATGTCCAACGTGGTTATAACTGATAGTCAGTTTAACCCTAACGGGTATTGGACTGAGCCTGTAGCAAAAATATTGTATCAACCTACTACAGAAGATATAGATCTATTTGATCAAGAAGGTTATGATCTTACAATTATAGAACAACACTTTGCCTACAGCAATTGGGCTAAACCTAAACAACACAGAAACTTTATACGAGCTATAAAAGAAGATTGGTTTGTTCAAGAAAGAACCCTTGAAGGAAGCGTATTAAATCACAGCTACTTATTTGAACGCAAAGGCTATGCAGGCAAAGCCTTAGAAGAATTAAAACATTGGGCAAAGACATTGCCTTTGCTCTACAAAGTAATATCTATTCGTCCAAAATGGGGACTAGACTTTAGCATGGATTGGGTCGATCGTGAGGGCAATGCCTTTGAAGTTCTACATTGGGAATGGGACAGCTTTGTCTTTGAAGAAACCCAGACCATGAAAGATCGAGTAGAACCTATACTTGCAGCAGTTGATTGGCAGGACGTGGGCAAATACATGCTAAAACACAAAGATCAATGGTATCACCTAGACTATTTTGCCCAGGGTGACTGGAAAAGTGACTATCTAGGCATAAGCCCACAAAAATTTAAACTTGTAACTTGGATATAAATACAAAACATTGGATTTGATTATGAAAAAACTACTATTATTATTGCTAGCAATTCCAACGCTAGCCCTAGCACAAAAAGCACCACAAGGCGTTACATATGACGCACAAATTTTAAAGGTAAATGACGGCGACACGGTAGTAATCAGTGCGCCGTTTCTTCCCGCTCCGCTCAAACCGCAACTTGCAGTTAGAATATTTGGAGTTGACACCCCAGAGAAGGGATTTCGCGCAAAGTGCGAATCCGAAAACCAACGTGGATTGGCAGCAACCGAGTTTACAAAGAAAGCAGTTCAGAATAGTACCCAACGTCAAGTGGTCCTCTATGACTGGGATAAGTTCGGTGGAAGGGTTCTTGGAGATATCATTCTAAACGGACAGAGCCTACGTGCTATGTTAATTCAAAACGGCTTTGCCCGTGAGTACTACGGCGAAGCAAAACAATCTTGGTGTAACTAATATGCGTCCTGAATCATATAAAGTATTTGCTGAATTACTCGAAGCTCATCTAGGTGAAGCTAGTACAGCAATGAATATTATTGCTGGCCACCCAGGCGGTAAAGAAGTTGTACAAAAACTTCATACTGATATGGGACTAGCACACGATATGGAATACAAAGCTGTTCCTAAAATTGCATGGAGTGACTTGAAGAACATGTATCACGGTGCTTGGGTTATCATACAAGGTACGACGGGTACTGGTGCTATTAAATCAACAGGCAACGGATATGAAGCAGTAGCTAGCTCAGGCGGAGAAACTAGGTCTATTAAAGACGGCCGCGGCGGAAACATTTTAGATTTCCTTAAAGGTGAAGCTGGCAAACTAAACAAATATTATGTAGCTAGAAATACTCGTGCAGTAAGCGACAAGAAAAAGAAACGTGCAGACAATCAGCAAGGAGCAGGCGGCACAGCTGAAGTTAATCAAGAAACTCTAGTTAAAAAGTTCCGTCCATTGTGGGTTAGAGCTATTAATGCCGCAGTTGCAGACGTTAAAGGTCATATTGCTAATATGATTAAGAACGATGCATTCGGTAAGGCAAAGCGTAAACTTGATCACTTAGAAAGATTACAAAGTGGTTTAGAAGCATTAGAAGCAGGCGAAGATGTTACGCCCGACTTTGTAGGTAATGCAGTTAACAGCGCAGTATTAATGGCATCCAGTCACTTCTACCCAGAGACCACTGGTGCTATTTCAAGGAACTACAGCAGCAGATACTCATCGCAGTTTAGTGATGGGCCACGTCAACTATTAAAAGACATTGCCGCAGGCGATCAAAAGAAGCTAGGCACGGTTCTTGGATTCTTTAAAAAGGCATTGATAACAGGATGAAACTAAATCAAATCGTATTAGAAGCTAACGTAGCGGCTAAGTTAAAAGATCCTAAGACTATTAAGATGCTTGGGATTGCAATGCGTCACGATGGCACATTGCCAAGAGACAAAGTAGCAAAGTTAGGAACAAAGCCCGACGATCAGGCTTTACTACAACTATGGAGCGAAATGCTTGATAGTTCATTAAGAACTACAGACTACGGCGACCTATCTGCAGACGGTAAGTTTGATGATTGGTTAACACGCTTGTACATCAACGGTGTTGTTGACTATGAAGATATCAACGGCGAAGGCGGCGACGCACTAGGTGCTTGGAAAGCTCTAAGTATTCGCGGCAAGTTAAAAGAAAAAGATCAAGACTTTAATCGTTTTAAAAACCTACGTCAGTTACAGGCTGTTATTCAAACTAGAGAATATCGTGATGAGCTACGTAGAATTAAAGATGCTGAAACTATTGAAAAGCATAAGCGTGAAAAGAAAGAAATAACACTAATTGACAACGATCGTTTCTTAGTTACACTACCGTTGAACTATGGCGCTTGCTATACATTTAATAACTCAGAAGGTTACCAAGCTAGTTTCTGTACAGGTAGCTCTAGTGGCATGCGTTGGTTTAACAACTATGCTCCAGATGGTCCTATTATTAGTATCGTTGACAAGCAGAACCAAGACGATGTTAATGGTAAATGGCAGATGCATGGCCCTACTGGACAAATGAACAACGGTAATCAATCTATAAGCTACTCACGTGGCGATGAAAAGTTTGCAGAATTGTTTCCAGGCTTAATGAAAGAGATTATTGCAGCAATACAATCCAAAGGCGACGAGATTAAATCAAACTCTACAGAGATTGTTAGTGGCGGGTACGACATTGCAAAAGCAATCGAAGACATTAAGAAAAGACTTCCGCATTCATATGCTTCAGAAGCAGAAAAGAAAGACGAACCGGAAGAGCCAGCAGAAATTAATCCAGACGAGCAACCAGGTACATGGTTAGTAACTCAACGTTCATCTGGCCGAGGTGCAAGAATACAAGGTGACAGCTTAAATGATGTACAAAGCAAAGTCATCCAAAGATATCCTGATTCAAATATAGACGACTATACTTGGGAAAGACAGGAAGACTAACACCCTACCTTAGGCCCGTACTTGTTACGGCGGGTGGCCCGGCTGCTGGGCTGATACAAAGGAGTCGTGCCCAGAGTATCTAAAGTGAGCATTTGCAACACACAGACTTGGAGAACTTTATGTCTACAATACTAATCACCTTAGTGATGGTTCAAATCACTATCGCGTGTGTTACTCTATATCTACATAGAAGTCAAGCACACAAAGCAGTTACATTCCATCCAGCAGTCGCACACTTTATGCGTTTTTGGCTATGGATGACCACTGGCATGAATACTAAAGAATGGGTTGCAGTTCATCGCAAACACCATCAAGCAAGCGATACACCTACTGATCCACACAGCCCACAAATATACGGGATATGGACGGTGTTGTTTAAAGGTGCGTTGCTTTACGTTAAAGCAAAACAAGATCCAGAAGTAATGAAGTTAGGCGTAGGCACACCCAACGACTGGATTGAAAATAAAGTTTACACTCCCCACCCCTACGGCGGGATTCTTTTAATGTTGGTCATAGACCTTTTGTTCTTTGGCCCGGTAGGATTGTTTGTGTGGGGAGTTCAAATGCTATGGATACCTTTCTGGGCAGCAGGAGTTATTAACGGACTTGCTCATTGGGTAGGATACCGCAACTACAATGTTAAAGACACTAGCCGCAACCTAACACCTGTTGCTATTTGGATCGGTGGAGAAGAACTACACAACAATCATCACGGCGAAGGCGCCTCAGCTAAGTTTAGTCGTAACTGGTATGAGTTTGATATAGGATGGCTGTACATCAAGATGCTATCTGCTTTGAGACTAGCCAAGGTTAGGTCATAAGAAAAGGGCTCCTAAGAGCCCTTTCTTTTCTACTATAATATATATAATGCGCTATGCGCTCATTCTATAATCTATAATTACTTCTTAACGCCGCTGTTAACAAATGCGTACATTTTCTCAGCAGTCTCAAGAACTTTGTCTAGACCTGGAAATTCAGGCATACCAACTTTGTTAACGATTTGACCAGTCTTCTCATCACGAGTAGCAGTCATTTCCCAACCTTGGAACTTCACGTGGAAGTCTTGAGAAACTAAATCCTTAGCCATTTCTAAAATGTCTGTACGGATTTCGTAACCGTTCTTGTTAAACTTTACTTCTGGGGTTTTCATTTCTGGTAAATTCATAATATTCTCCTGTGTGTGTATATGAAAATTAAGCTGCTTTCTTATAGATAGCGTCTGTTGCGTTCTTGTAGAATGCTTCTGCAATAGAAAGGGTAGTTTTAACTTGACCCTTAGCAAACTCAGTTTGTGCATCAACTAGTTTGATAAGTTCTGCTTTGAAAGAATCGTTAGTAATAACTGCGTTAACGAATTGCTTTTTAGCGTTCTGAACGCTATCGATAATTGCTTCTGGTGTAAACATAATTTTCTCCTGTGTGTTAGTGTGTTTACTACAACTACTTCTATTTCGTTGTATAGTTTATTATATATCTCTTTACTTAAAATTGCAACGGAAATCTGAACATTTGAGCAAATTTGCGTTGTGTCTTACCTAAATGATCTAACTTAGCAACGTTGTCCTCAAAATACTCGTGCCAGAAGCTAACTGGTGTAGGGTTAGGAATGCTGATCTCTCCTACGCTGTCCCCATCTTCTGTTTTAACAAGTACACCGTTCTTACGTGCTAGGCTCTTGATCTTGTCGTTAATTCCCAAGCAAACCATACAGCCTGCTCGAATGCCTTTGTTTTGACAATACTCAATAGCACGTTTCATTAGGGCGTCACCCATGCCCTTGCCCTGGTGTTCTTTGAACACACTAAAAGCAAGCTCGGGAATGTCGTCCTCTAAGCTAACGTGGGCAACACCTACGATATCTAAGTTGTCGTCTTCAATAGCAAAGATCTTATGCTTATGCGGGCTTAGTTTCCACTTTTCGCATAACTGATTGATTATTTCGTTACTAATATGAAAGCCAAATCGCATGTAGCGGCTTTCTTGATCCAGCATCAACAAGTGGGCTCTATATCTATCCAACTCGTGACCTGGTAGTTTATAGATAGTGTAAGGCATTATTATCTCGCTATGATATCGTTGGCACGGTCACGCTGACCTAATCTAGCAAAGTGTGCGGCTACTGAAGCCTTTTGAATTGAGACCAAAATGTCTCTAATGAATTTGAACATTGTGTGTTCTCCTGTGTGTATGTAGCTACTCATGGTTTCTACTTATATATTTAGCAATAGTATGCTGCAGAGCCGCAAAAATCAAGTTTGACTTTGCCAATCATTTAGTTTACAATATGATTAAATTGAGTTAAATACACTATAAACCATTGGAATTCTAATGAAAATACGCACACGTTCGATTCTCCAAGAATTAAATGAATTAGCAGAAGTTCGCAATAAGGATAGCCTTATTGAAAGTCGCGCCGTTAATATTATTAATTCGGCAATTAACCTATTGGAAAGCCTACATAAGAACTATGGGCCAGACGAAGCAGCTGAATTAGAGCGCAGACTTATTAATTCTATTAAAGGACAAGATCCATCTAAGTTTGTTAGAGGCATTAGACGTGTTGCGGAATCAAAGAGAAATAAAGCTAAAAATGAACTCAAAGAAGATTGATCCTAAAGACACACTATTATCTAGCATAGCCAAGGCCAAAGATTATACTTGGGCTGAAGGCAAGTTATATAATTTAGATAACGAATTAGTATCCGAAGATACTCACGAGATTTCAAAGCATTTGCTAGGGCAAAGTGCAACGTATAAGAATTTAGATTCTGTAGAAACTATTGTTGACTACATTATTAAACTTCCAGCATACGAATCTTTAATCAAGGAAGCACAAGAAGCAGGTATTAGCTTTCCAGACAAAACAACAATTGAAGAATATAAACCAGGAACGAATGCTTGGTTCCGTAGAATGATTGAGATGTTTGCATGAGAGCGTTTGAGTTTTTAGCTGAACAACGAGTAATTAGATTGCCGCTCACTGAAGGCGGCAACTTACAGCTACCTGGCGGACACGAAGCACAGCAAATTGATCTAAAGGTTACTAATCGTGCTATCATAGTTCCTATCTTAAATCAAGTCCTTAACGCAATCAACTCAGACTTTGCTAAAAAATACAAAAAGCCGTTGTGGAGTCCAGAATTATTACAAAGCGGAGAATTCCTAAGCGGAAGCTCACTTCACTTCTTTAATGTCAAAGGCATTCCAGACGAACAATTTGTTGTTAAGAAGCCTAAGGTTGGAGACATTGATACACAAGTAGATAAAGAACACGAAGCGAACCTTGAAGATTATTTAAATTCTGTACAAGGGCAAGTTGTTGGACCATCTAAGTTCTTAGGATTTAAAAGAGGCAACGAACAATTTTCAAGCCTATGGGAATTAACTGATGTTCCAATTAAAGTACAAATTGACTTAGAGTTTGTTGACTATGCAGAAGGTAAGCCAACATCATGGAGCCAGTTTAGTCATAGCAGTTCCTGGGACGATCTACAGGCAGGCATCAAAGGGGTATTCCACAAATACTTGATGCGAGCATTTACTACTAACACTCTACGTCAGCGTTACATTATGACTAAGACTGGTAAAATACAAGCCAAGCCGATTGTTAGTACAGACGTAGCATTTGCAGTATCCAGCGGCAAGGGTGGCGGCATGCGTCAAAAGTATGCGCCAGCACTAGATCCAGATACAGGCAAGCAAATTGAAAAAGACGGTATTCCAGTATTCAAAGAAATTAAACCAGAAGACAGCACATATGTTAGTGACATTGGCGGAATGTTTGAAATGATATTTGGTCAACCTCCAAAGGATGCTGCTGAAGAAAAAATGCTTTGGAGTTTTACTGGTGGTGTGCAACTAGCTAAAAAATTACTGAGCCCCGAGGCAAAACAAAAATTAGCTACGGGGTTTGTAATGACATTGTTTGGGCCAGCAGCCCAAGGCCTGTACCGTGGTGATCCAGAACGAGATAAAGCAGAAAAGCTAGTGGCATTAAACACAATGCTCGATCAACTAGGATTAGCAGATGCTGAAGGAATTAGATCGAAAGCAGAAGCCGATGCTGAAGGATACTATTCTAAGTATAAAGCAGAAGGTATCCAAGAAGATGATGCAACCGTACAAGCAACAACAAGACAAGGCATCCCTCATTTACAAAAGATGGGAGACTTAGAATTTATTCAGTTTGCTCGTAACATCAAAGACAAATTAAAAGGCAGATTAAACGACATTAACATGAGTCTTAAGATAGACGGACTTGGCGCACGATTTGGTAAAGATGCTAACGGTCGTCCTTTCTTTGAAAGCAGTCGTAGTGGTCCTATCTTTACTGGTGGAGTGTTTAGTAAACATGCACAAAGCAAAGGGTTTACCGGCGTAAAGTTAGAACGTGCTAAACAATACGACGACTTGTTTGATGCAATAACAAATAGTAATTTTATTGCAAAGTTGCCTAATGATACAAAAGTAGTTTGTGAAATACTTTATAACCCAATGGCTGAAATTACAGATGCTGGTTTAAAGTTTGTAACGGTTAACTACGATCGCAAGGCATTAGGCTCACTAATGAGCATTGTTCCGTTCCATGCAGAAGTTGCTTCGACAGGACAAGACCATCCTAAGAGCGATGCTATTGTTAGTTTCTTAATGAAGCAGTCAACTCCGGAAGTTAAGTTCATAGATCCTAGTTTACAACAAAGTGGAGAGATTGATGTAAACGCTATCATTGATCCTGTGCTAAGTTTAAACGATACAACATTAGCTATTTTAAGTTCTAGACTAAAAGTAGACAAAACAGAGAAGGATCGAGTCAAGGCAGTTATTCAAGCAGTTAAAGATGAAATGGCTAACTTCATTATTAATCACCCTAGCGTTATTGGCAAAGACAAGCTAGGTAAAGACATTGAAGGGCTTGTAGTTAAGCCAGGTCAAAGTCAACCCTTTAAGGTAACTACCCCAGACTTTAAATCTGCTATGTCAGCTAAAATGGCTGCTAGAAAAACCGCTTAAAATAGCGTCAAACAGCCATTTTTTTCCAATCAGACTAAATACTATGCCGGTCCCGGAGCGGGACTACATATAATCGAGGAGAAATATTATGGCAGATTTAAGTTCATTCGCACAAACCGTTGACAATAGCGGTTCTACAACAGCAGTTCTAAGCACAAACTACGGTTTACACGTAATCAACCAAGCTGACGTTGGTCGTGAGCTAATTGTTAAAGTTGCTCTAAGCAACATGACAAACGCAAACGTTACAGCAATGCGCCAAGCTATCACTTTAGCAGGTGGCGACGGATCTGGTACTGACACTGGCGGTCCAGATGCATTTACTATTGCAGCAGTTGGTACAGCAGACGGTTCAGCTTTCGTAAGCGGCGAAACTGATGTTATCTACTTCCGTGTACAAGGTACTGGTACTTTTAACACAACAACAGCAGCAGCAGGTACAGGTGCTACCGTTACCGTTGAAGCAACATTTGCTCCAGCTAAGTAATTTTAGTTAATTCCTAGGGATGGGAAGGATAGGGCGGAATTTTTCCGCCCTTTTTCTTTGGCCATAAATAATAGCACATTATGGCACGATACAGAATTATTACATTAGTTGACATTACCCGAAGTCAACCCAATCGATCAGAAACAGATAAAATTAAACTTGGACAGCAATCCAATTTTAATTCTTTAGTGCAGGCTATTAATCTTAGATCAAACGTTGAGTGGAAGTCAGACCCAAAAAAGCACACAGGCTCACTTCCTAGAGACATTGGAGGCAAAGCTACTCATTGGATATGGGACTTTGATTGCGAACGTGACGAAGTCTTTTTAAAAGATGACGACCCAGTAGGGCTGTTAGTTGATGACTTACATGGGGTGCCTGTTATAAGCCTATTAGAAAACTCTGCTGACATTGACCCAGCTGCATTTCAAACTCGTAATGGTAACCAGAATACCTGGATTACCATTATATAATCTTAAAATTTTCCTAATCAACGCAGTAAATAAATGTATGCTTCTTTTGGTAAGCATTTTTTACTATGGCAAAATTCAACAACTTTAAAACACAAACAATTAATCAAATCAGGCTCTGGGCTTGGGCAGCGGCTGTCCTCCCTATTACAGCATTAGCAGGCATTTTCTTCACTTGGAGATTCTACGATTCTACTATCTTTGGCTACGCAATGATCATTGGTGAAACAGCAATGTTCGTTGTAGCAGTTACTTGGTGGTGGTGGGCAATGTATGTGCTACGTAACCTTGTTAAGCACTGGGATGAAACTAGAGAAAACGTTAAGGATGTATTAACTGATGTTAAGTCTATTAGAACCATTATACTTAATTTGTTAGGCAAAGATAAATAATACTATAAGAGATAACAACTATGTCCACTACGCCTACAACTGAATTAGAAAAAACTAGCCTAGAAGCACACGTAGATCTATGTGCTTTGCGTTATGGCCAGTTAGATCAACGTTTAACTGCTCTTGAGGGCAAAGTAGATGGAATACATAATGATATTTTAGAAGGCCAAAAATCAATGACCAAAGTGATAATTGGCACGGCAGGTACCATCATAGCAGGTGTATTAGGAATTGTTGTTACAATCTTAATGAAGATGGGTTGATTAACTACTAAGTTAAATAAAGGACATTATAGATGTCCTTTTTTTATGACCGTAAAATTTTCAGGCTTTGAACAACGCCTAAAGAATATAATTAAGAATAATCCTATTTTGCCTGTAAAGGTAAAGGATGGAATTCTTGTAGGTACGGTGTTAATTTCAAGTAACGGACACTTGAAAAATCTTCTTGTAGATAATATAATAGTCTATAAGGAAGTTAGTTTAAACAAAGCAGCAATCAAACTAGCTAACATTGTAGCTAAGATGGGTGTAAACTACATCAGCGACGAGCTTTATAAAGTAGATCAAGAATATGGACGCTGGTTTACAGAAAGCCAGATGCTTAGAGCGCAACATCAAAAAGCAATGTTAAACCAAGATCATGACCGAGCAGATATGCTTTGGGCTAGATATGTAGAAAGCAGAGACCGCATGATAGTAGCTAAGAATCGTGCAGAAAGTTTGTCGCATATCTGAATAAATATAGTATCAATTTGGACTTTTAAAATATGAAAACCACAGACCTCTTTAAAGTTAATAGATCAGCACAAAGGCTAAACGAGTCATTCGAAAAAGTATTTGGGCAGAAACTAAAACTAGAAGACTTTGATCTACACCAGCTTCAAGATGCACGTAACAAGCTAAGAACACAACTTAGCCAAGTTCGCAGTCAAAGCGGATTCAATGAAAACATTGAAAACGAAGCTCTATCAAAAGCACAATTCATGCTTGATGCTATCAATGCTGAAATTTCAGAGCGTGAAGAATTCTTTTCTGAGCCACACGTTGCAGAAGTAGAAGAAGGATTCGGCTCAATGGAAGAGCGTGTAGCAGAACTTTTAAAGAGGTTCGACGACAACGCTAACGAGATTCGTGCTTACGGAGATCCAGATGCTAAGAAAATTGTTGCTTTGTTAAAGCAAGGTGATGTTGAAGGTGCAGCCGAAGAAGTATGGTACGCATATAGCGATCAAGATGGTGGTGAAGTTCCCGAGATTGAGCCTTACGTTGACGACCTACAAGCAGAGTTTGAAGAACTTGTTAAGGGTGGCAGCGATGAAGAAGAATATGGCGACTGGGGAGAACCAAGCGGCCCTAACGACATGAGTGATGATGCAGAAGCATTAGCATCTGCAGGACACGGTTCAGACGAGGATTATGGTTTTAGTTATGACGAAGCATTAGAGTTAGAAAGTGCTCCGCCAACAGCTAAAGGTGAGCGTATGGTCAAGCATATCAAAAAAGGATATGCAGATGACGGTAAACTAACAGATAAAGAAAAGAGCATTGCCTATGCAACAGCATGGAAGCAACACAACAAAGACAAGAATGAGTCAATTGAATCAGGAGACAACATGACTAGAAAACTAACAGAAGGTGAGATCCAACAAGCCCAGTCGATCGTAACCGCTAAGACAATGGTAGACAGAGTGGGCCGCTGGATTGAAGAACTTTCTGGCATGGAGAATGATACACTACTACAACTAGGTGATCAAATCCGCGACGAGATGAGTGCTGAACAGGCAAAGAGCTTTATTAGTTCTTGTGCTCCTGCAATTCAACAAGCTCTACAAAATTTGAAAGACACACGCGAAACACTAGCAACTGGTGTTCGTATGTTAACAGGTGAAGAGCAAGGTGCTGAAATGCTAGGTGGCGAACCAGCAGGCGACATGGGAAGCGACTTAGGCGGCGACATGGGTGCTGAGCCAGACATGATGAATGTAGGCGGCGAAGAAGAGTTTGGCGGTGACGAGTTTGGCGCAGCAGAACCAGCAGCAGGCGGCTTAGAAGCAGCAGGCCGCGAGCAGCGTGAAAGCATTAATCGCAGCAACAGCTTATTAAAGATCCTAGCAGGCTAATGAGATTATTTAATATTATCGATGAGTTAGAAGAAGGTTGGTTATCGGAACTTGATGTTCCGTTAGCTGGCTCTACTCCTGCCCCACAACCTGATCAAGGAGCTACAACAATGGCTCCTGGTCAGCAAATGGCACAGGATCCTCAAGCACAGGCTAAGATGCAAGCTCAACAAGCTAAAGATAGAATGGATCAGAAGAAACAACTTCAAGATGCCATTAAACAAAAGCAACAAGAGCTTCAAGACTTACAAAAACAATTGGCGCAAATAGGATGAGATTTTTTGAATTCCAGGGCGATGACCCGTCAGACAAACTAATAATGGTTCTTAAGAACTATATTGGTCGCGCATCTTCTAAGAAGACATCTTCCAAATTAAATTGGGCAGGGTTAGATAGAATTTTCAAAACATCGGGAGTTGAAGTAGCTGCTGACTATGAAACATTCAAAGCTATCTATGATTCAAATCCAGTTGTCCAAAGTCTTGTTAGAGATTTTAATGCGGACGGAGTTAACCTAAATGTTCCTGGTACTGATCAAGATACAGAGACTCCAGTAAAGCAGGGAGAAACACCTGCTGATGCAATTGACAAAATTGCTTCAAGCGCCGCTCCAAAACAACTAGCCCAATCACAGGCCGGAATCAAGGTTTGACCTTTTAAAACAAATAGTGTATAATTACACTATATGAATACACAATTTACCCCACCACCATTTGTTGAAAAGTTCCAATATAAGAACTGCAAACAAATTAACGATCCAGTTACACGCAAACGTGTATACCTAACTCCAGACGGAGAAAGTCTACCTTCTGTTACAACTATCCTTAGTGCTACAAAGGATATGACACACTTGAATGAGTGGAAGAAACGTGTAGGTGAAGCAAAGGCACAGCAAATTGTTACCGAAGCCGCAGGTGTAGGTACTGCGATGCACAGCAACTTAGAACGCTTTATTGCTGGCATGGAACGTATGCCCGGACGTAACCCAGTTCACGTTCAAGCAAACTCAATGGCTGATCAAATCATTATTAACGGATTAAATGATGTTAATGAAGTTTGGGCTATGGAACAGAGTTTATACTTTCCAGGGCTTTATTCAGGTACAACGGATTTAGTAGCAGTTTATAAAGACAATCCTAGTGTATGCGATTATAAGCAAACAAACAAACCTAAGAAAGCCGAATGGGTTGAAGATTACTTCTTACAGCTTGTTGCTTATATATTAGCACATAATGAAGTTTATGGCACAGACATCCGTGAAGGCCACGTGTTTATGTGTTCTAGAGCTTGTGAATATCAGCAGTTTGATTTATTGCCCAAGGACTTTAACAAGTACCAAGATATGTGGCTAAACAAGGTAGAGGAATACTACAACAGCCTAAGATAAATATTCTATAACAGGAATTTTATTACTATGGCCGTTGTCCAAATCTCTAAGATACAAGTCCGCAGAGGACAAAAGAATTCACCAAGTGGAGTACCACAGCTTAGTTCTGCTGAGTTTGCTTGGGCCGTTGATACCCAGGAATTATACATTGGTAACGGTTCCGTAGCAGAAGGTGCTCCATACGTTGGCAATACAAAGATTATTACAGAGCATGATAATCTGTTAGAAATTGCTTCTAGCTATCAATTTGCGCCAGACTACCTAACAGGTAGCGTTCCTAGATCGTTACAAGGTAAACTAGACGAATCTGTGTCTGTGTTAGACTTTGGTGATGCAGACAGAACAGGCGTACAAGACTGCGTTGCTATATTCGAATTAGCATTTCAACAACTATTCAACAACACAGATCCTAACTTTAAAAAAGTTCTAATGGTTCCAAATGGAGAATACTACTTTGCTAGTGGTTTAGCTATTCCTAGTGGAGTCATTTTACGTGGCGAAACAAAGAACGGTGTTATCTTAAACATTGGATCTAATAACATACGTTTTACAACATCGGCTGGTTTAGAGTATGCTAGCTTTACAAGCTCTAATAAACCAACAGACATAGAAATTTCTAATCTTACAATTAAACGAACAACTGGTACGTTTGTTCTATCAGGAGTTTCTGATAGCAAGATTAAAGATGTTGTATTCCAAGGCGAATACGAATTAACAGATTCCATTGCAGACATTAATATTGAAAGCCCAGCGGTATTTTGGGAGAACATTAACAACGAAGGAAAGAAAACTTCAGGCGTAGAGTTTGAGAACTGCGAGTTCTTATATAACTCTGTTTCAGTTAAATGTTTACAAACAGCACTTATCGGTGAAACTGAAATTACATTTGAATATTGTAAGTTCTTTACAAATTACTACGGTATCTACATTGTAGGAGTTTCAACACAAGGAAACAGATGGACCATTGCAGAAAGCCGCTTTGAAGAAATCTACTACCATGCGTTTAAATCAACCAATGGTTACTATACCGTCTTTGATAAATCAACTTTTAAGAAATGCGGTAACGGAAACTCTCCAACAAATTATTTGTATCCTATTGTTTACTTTAACGAGAAAGTAGGAAACATTCTAAAAGATTGTATAAGCGACAGACAACAACTACTAGTAACAACTGCAACTACTAAGGCAGCTATCACTGATGCATACAATAGTGATAAAGCATCGTTTATAGACAGAAGTGTTTCAACAATTGGTTATGCAGATAGCTTTGAGCAATTTGCTATGTTGTCTGCATTAAACAAATCATATACAATTAGATATTTCCTAACACTAGGAACACACTCACGTACAGGTAAGCTAACAATATCGGTCAGCGATGACCAAACAGATGTTGCAATCACAGACGAGTATCAATACTCACCATCACTAGTTTCAGATCCAGGAGGAAGCACAATGACAGATTTTGAATTTAACGCAGAGCTTGTAACCTATGATGCCACTGCCGGTGACGAAACTATTTCCTTACAATACAGAAACCCAACTTCCGGAGCCGGCGGCACATTGACCTTTGATGTGACCTACGGTGTTTAATCTCTACGGAACTGAGAGATTAACAGAATGGAAAGAGTTTAGAAACACACTAGAAACTAGCGATACTCCCTTTGAAGATGTCGCTAGTTTTTGGAGCCGAGCTCCATTTGTTAGTCCCTATTTAAACCCAAACAACCCTGCCGAATGGCCCGATCCATGGCATTTAATTCTTGACGATCGTTACGATGAGCTTGCAATCGCTCTCGGAATGCTGTACACTATTAAATTAACACAGCGGTTTATGAAGACCAAATGCGAGATACATACGTCAATACTACCAAAAGAAAATATGCCTCGCTACTTATTAATTGTAGAAGGAAAAGCATTGAATTTGGAGTATAAGAGCGTAGTAGATTTAAAGAATGTTGAAAGTCTTAAGACCAACATGATATGGTCTAAGGACTAAAAGATTATAAATATCAGTCCATAGAATTAAAAAAGAGTTGAGGCGTATACATGACTATTACGGTTATTAAAAGAGGCGGCACCAAAGAACCGCTAATGATTGAGAAGTGGCAAGCTCAGGTGGCGAAAGTTTGTAAAGGGATTGCAGATGTAAGTCAATCAATGATTGAAATCAAAGCGCAACCACACTTTTACGATGGAATTACAACAGAAGAAATTGATGGGGTTACATTACGAGCTATTGTAGACCTTATTGACGTAGAACACAATCCAGACGTTGGACATACTAATTATCAATACGTGGCAGGCAAGCAGAGATTGTCTATGTTACGCAAAGATGTTTATGGGGATTATGAAGTTCCTCAGCTGTATGAAATAGTAAAGAAAAACATTGCTGTTGGTTTATATACTCCGGAACTCCTTGAGTGGTACTCGGAAGACGACTGGAATAAGATGAATGAAATGCTTGACCATGAAAAGGACGAGCAATACTCATATGCAGCCATTGAGCAGTTAATCGAAAAATATCTAGTTAGAAATAGAGCTACAAAAGAAATTTATGAAACACCACAAATTAGATACATGGTTGCAGCAGCCACCGTATTCCATAAAGAAGAGCCAAATGCGGCTCGTATGCGCTACATTAAAGAATATTACAATGCGGCATCAGATGGTCTCTTTACTCTTGCTACTCCTGTGTTGGCAGGTCTGGGTACACCTACCAAGCAGTTTAGCAGTTGCGTACTCATTCGCTCTGATGATGATTTGGATAGTATCTTCGCTTCAGGCGAGATGATGGCAAAGTATGCTAGCAAACGTGCTGGCATTGGTTTAGAGATTGGTAGACTACGTCCTTTAGGCAGTCCTATACGTGGCGGCGAAATCATGCACACTGGTATGATCCCATTCCTTAAGAAGTGGTTCGGTGATTTGCGTTCATGTTCACAAGGTGGTATCCGCAATGCTTCCGCAACGGTATTCTACCCTATATGGCATCACCAGTTCGATGACCTCATCGTTCTTAAAAATAATCAAGGCACTGAAGAAACTCGTGTAAGACACATGGACTACGGTGTAGTCCTTTCTGCATTCTTTTGGCGCCGCTTTAAAAACCAAGAAGACATTACATTCTTTGATCCTAACGAAGTACCTGACCTATACGAAGCGTTCTATTCAGATACAGCTAAGTTTGAAGAACTTTATGTCAAGTACGAAAAGCGCAAAGATCTTCGCAAGAAGACTATGAGCGCAGAAGAAGTATTCAAGGGTGGTATACTGAAGGAACGCACAGATACAGGTCGCATCTATTTGGTGTTTATTGATAATGTAATGAATCAAGGACCATTTGATCCTGAATATCATACGATATATCAGAGTAACTTGTGCTGTGAGATCTTATTACCCA
>JACCDQ010929649.1_pt1 | contig 48583 bp, 61 predicted proteins | sample 7446031 | NCBI WGS metagenome assembly JACCDQ01 (sample SAMN15323442, study PRJNA562643) | freshwater metagenome | isolation source: river surface water | place: USA:Blue River Watershed | collected 2017-08-17
AAAAAAGAAAGAAAGCCAGGTTTTAAAATAGAATAAGCGACTAAACTTCCAAAACTAAAGAAGATCATTGTTTGTTGAAGAACTTGCTCATCCACTACGTTTCGAATCGATGAGTTATCCTCAAAAACTAATAACTTTTCATATATATCTCGAGCTCCGTCTTTATACATATTGAGGTAATAATAAGAGCTCCCACCGTTCTCCTCACGATCGTCCTCTTCCTGGCAGACTAGATCTCCGAATCCTAGAATCACGTCGAAGCGTATTAATTCAGAAAGTATCTCAGTAATTCCTTCTCCTTTCGAGTGAATTGGATAACTGTCAGAGTCAGCGATCCAAAAGAAAGATTTATTCGTTTTATCGAATAAAAGATAGTATGCGACTATAAAATCGCATCCTGAAATTTTATTTAAAAGCAATCTTTCAATTAATCGCCGAAAGTCGTCTCGTTTTGTCCAAAAATAATAATCGCGATGAGCTTGTTCTTTTAAAACTTTTTCTTTTTTTTCTAAATTATTTAGCATTTTATTATCATATTCGTATAAAAAATAAATTTTAAATATTGTTATTCTTATAATTAAGAACTCTGATAGTTTATCAGAATTCTAATTAAAAGTTTTAAGTTTTACAATAATAATCTTTTATTTCAAAGAAAATATTACTGAAAACTATGGTAATTTTTAATATAATAAATATTTAAAAATAAATCAAGTTTAATTGAACTTATAAGTTGATTTATTTTTAGACTACAGGTTTCTTAAGACTAGAAACAATTGAGAAAATATAAGATATTAAAACTTACTAATACGATCTAATGGAGAGCTTGCTGTTGCATAATTTTTTTTCTCCATTCGACCTGCTAAGTAGGCTAATCTTCCAGCCTGAACTCCTAAATTCATGGCAAACGCCATTTGTTCTGGATTTTTTGATTGTGCAACGGCCGTATTTAATAAAACACCATCAGCTCCTAATTCCATAGCTAATGTAGCTTCACTAGGTGTTCCAATACCTGCATCAACAATTACAGGAACATTCGAATTTTCGATAATAATTTTAATATTTGTTAAATTATTTATACCTTGGCCTGAACCAATAGGCGATCCTAATGGCATAACAGTAGCACAACCAAGATCTTCTAAATGCAATGCTAACATTGGATCAGCGTTAATATAAGGGAGAACTGTAAAACCCTTTTTTACCAAGAATTCAGCAGCTTTTAAAGTTCCTAATGGGTCAGGTAAAAGATATTTCGGATCAGAAATAACTTCTAATTTAACAAAAAAATTATCTTCTTGACCAAGCTGACATGCTAGCTCATGACCCAAAAATGCCATTCTTATTGCTTCTTCTGCTGTTTGGGAACCTGCTGTATTTGGTAATAGCCAAAGTTTATCCCAATCTAAATTCCCTAAAAAACTTGTTGTATCATCTTTCAAATTAGTAGGTAATCTTCTAATCGCAACTGTTACAATTTCGCATTGACTACTTTCAATACTTTGAATTGCATCATTTGTTGTTTTATATTTTCCCGTTCCTAACATTAAACGAGAATTAAAAGATTTATTTCCAATTTTTAATTTATCAAAGTTTTCTTTCATTTTTAATTATTTTTAAAATACTCCCCAGGTAGGACTTGAACCTACGACCAATCGGTTAACAGCCGATTGCTCTACCACTGAGCTACTGAGGATATTATATTATAACTAATATGATACTACCATAGTTTTATTTTAATTACAAATTATTTTAATAAAACTAAAGTAACATCAATTTATTAGAAAAACCATAGTTAGTTTAATATACTAAATATTTGGCTTTATTTATAACTATTTTCTGGTTAAATTTTTTTTATTAGATTCCGAGAAATCTTCAAATTAGTTATTCTTATTAAAGACTAAATATCTTAAAACATTTGAATCCATTTTTAAAATATGTGAAAAGTTATTAATATATTTTGGCATACTAGAGAAGTTTAATTGAATATAATTCCCTTTTTGTCGATTACTAATTGGATATGCTAAGTTTTGTTTTCCACGCGAAATTACTGATATATTGCACACGTTAAATTTTCTTAAACTTTTTGCATAATTGAATACCCAAGTCTTTAATTCACTGTCGTTAAATTCTTCTGTAAGAAGAATCATAATTTCATATTTTCTTAATAATGACATAATATTTTGAGTTTATCCGAATTAATATTATATTACTTTGAAATAGAAATGAATGTCAATTCTAAATTTCAATAAATAATTTGATAATCTTAAAATTAAATGAATTAATTAGACAAATTTGAACGATTTTTGAGTAAAATGATATTATAGAAGATAATTTTACTAAAAAATTTTTATTGGAGAAATTTCATGGATTGGAATGAAATTCAAAACTTTTCATCAAACATAGTTTTTGGAATCTTGCTATTTGCAATGATAACTTATTGGGTGAATTTATCATTGTTTAGTGATTCAGTCTTAGTGTCAAAAATAGGTCGTTTTAGTACTATAATTGCTAATTTGTTATTATTTTTTATTCTTTGTTCACGTTGGATCGTAGCAGGTTATTTTCCCTTAAGTAATTTGTATGAGTCATTATTGTTTTTAACTTGGAGCTTATTAACAATTTATTTGTTTATTGAAACAAAAACAAAAAGTAAATTAATTGGATCAATCTTAATTCCTGTTGCATTATTAATAAGTGGGTTTGCAAATTTGACTCTTTCTCCTGAGATGCAAAAATCTAGCCCATTAGTTCCAGCATTACAATCAAATTGGTTAATGATGCATGTTAGCATGATGTTATTAAGTTATGCGACTTTAATTATGGGATCACTCTTATGTCTTTTATTCTTAGTAATTTCAAGAAATCAAGATGTAGATTTAAAAGTTATTGATGATTCTTCATTGCCACTTTATAATATTATGTTAGAATATTATGAAGCAAAATTATTATCACCTTCAAATGAAATTTCTGAACTTGGCAAACTAAAACTTCTACAAAGTATTGACAATTGGAGTTATAGAATCATTGGTTTAGGGTTCCCATTTTTAACAATTGGAATTATTTCTGGTGGAGTTTGGGCAAATGAGGCATGGGGTTCTTATTGGAGTTGGGATCCAAAAGAAACATGGGCATTAATTACTTGGTTAGTCTTTGCAACATATTTACATGCTCGTATTACGAAAGGATGGGAAGGTAAAAAAACTGCAATTTTAGGTGGTTTAGGATTCTTTGTTATTTGGATATGTTATTTAGGAGTGAATTTCTTAGGAAAAGGTTTACATAGTTATGGATGGATATCATAATTTAATTTGTAAATGTTTTTTTCTAAAAATAAATCAAAGAATAATAATTTGTTCTTTGATTTATTTTGAATTTAATAAGCTAATCCTAAACTTCTAGTTGTTTCAGCGCCTAAGTATACACGTACACTTAAGAAGTCAGTAGGACAAGCAGTTTCACATCTTTTACAACCAACACAATCTTCTACACGTGGTGAAGAAGCTATTTGACCAGCTTTACAGCCATCCCACTCAACCATTTCTAATACATCTGTAGGACATGCTCGTACACATTGTGTACAACCGATACATGTGTCATAAATTTTAACTGTATGAGACATAATTATTTTATAATTTTATTGTTTATTATCTGAATTAATTTTTTTTTGAAAAGAAAAACAAAGATAGTTTGTGTTTGATCTATCAATAATTGAAGATCCTTTTTATCATTTCATATCCTAACAATTAACGTGTTAAACGTTGGAATTGTTGAATAGCTAAACGACCGATGTTAAATAAAGCCCATGAGCCTGCAATTAATAATGGTGCAGCAATTACTACTAAACGAGTATCCATAATTGAGAGTCCTTTCTTAATATTTCAATTAAATATAGAAAATAATATTAATATACAATTATATTATTGTACATTAGTATTATATATGAAATTTGAAATATTTCTTAGAAATATCGATTATCCAAATAAAATTAAATTAGTTATTTGATAGAATTGTCTTAATCAATAGCAATTTGATTCGAATAGTAATATTACAGTTTAAATTAGGGATAAGATTCTAATGATTTTAGAATCATTGTTACTCGTTTAATAATTAATTGAATAGCTAGGTAAGCATAAATAAATTCTAAACAAATTAGACTAAAAAATGAAATGCTTGAGAAATAAACAATTGTTAAAATATAGAAATATTAAATAAAAAATAGTTTTAAATTTTTCTAAACCTTTAGTTTTGAATTAAAGGTTTAGAAAAATTAGAGATTAGAAATCGAATTAACCGTTAACAGCTGGAGCTGTTAAAGCAACTGGTAATACTTCACCTGAAGCTAAATCTAATGGGAAGTTGTGAGCGTTACGTTCGTGCATTACTTCCATACCTAAATCAGCACGGTTAACGATATCAGCCCAAGTGTTGATTACACGACCTTGTGAATCTACAACTGATTGGTTGAAGTTGAAACCGTTTAAGTTGAACGCCATAGTGCTAATACCCATAGCAGTTAACCAGATACCTAAAACTGGCCATAAAGCTAAGAAGAAGTGTAAAGCACGAGAGTTGTTGAATGAAGCGTATTGGAAGATTAAACGACCGAAGTAACCGTGAGCTGCAACGATGTTGTAAGTTTCTTCTTCTTGACCGAATTTGTAACCGTAGTTAGTTGATTCGCTTTCAGTTGTTTCACGAATTAAAGAAGAAGTTACTAATGAACCGTGCATAGCTGAGAATAAAGAACCACCAAATACACCAGCAACACCAGCCATGTGGAATGGGTGCATTAAAATGTTGTGCTCAGCTTGGAATACTAACATGAAGTTGAAAGTACCAGAAATACCTAAAGGCATACCGTCAGAGAATGAACCTTGACCAATTGGGTATACTAAGAATACTGCAGATGCTGCTGCTACTGGAGCAGAGAATGCTACGAAAATCCAAGGACGCATACCTAAACGGTAAGATAATTCCCACTCACGACCCATGTAAGATGCTACGCCTAATAAGAAGTGACAAACGATTAATTGGTAAGGACCACCGTTGTATAACCACTCATCGATTGAAGCTGCTTCCCAAATTGGGTAGAAGTGCATACCGATTGCGTTTGAACTAGGAATAACTGCACCAGAGATGATGTTGTTACCGTATAATAAAGAACCTGCTACTGGCTCACGGATACCATCGATATCAACAGGAGGAGCTGCGATGAACGCAATGATGTAACAAGAAGTAGCTGTTAATAATGTAGGGAACATTAAACAACCAAACCAACCGATGTATAAACGGTTTTCAGTGCTAGTAATCCAACCACAGAAACGTTCCCATAAAGAAACGCTTTCACGTCTTTCTAAAGTTGCTGTCATAAAAAAATTTTATAAATATAATTCTTCCCAAGTAATTGACTTGTTACTTAGAATTATAAAACAGAATTCTATTTTTCATCACGAATTTATTTTAAAAATTTCAAAAATTCTAATTCAAATTCAAAAATAGCACGATTTGTATTTCCACCAATGAAAATTTGTCTGTTTTTTTGAATAATCCAAATTTGTGAATATGTTATATAACTTATTAAAGTACTTAACATTAAAAAGAAAAAACCTAAATAAATAATAGGAATTCCTGGATCTGTTTTAATTTGTAAACCTGTAGAACTTATTATCTCTAATAAAGTAATAGGGATTTTAAAATTGATTGTTTCATTTAACTCAATATTTCCCAAAAATTGTCCATTTTCATTATAAATAGAACAATAACCTTCAAGGTTATCAATTATACTAATAATCCCTTCATTTAGAGAAGAATTATTCGAAATCCAAGTTAACCAAACTTTACTTTGGTTATTAAAGACATTTATTAATGGATATTCTATTATTTCGTTTTTCAAATTTTGAAATCTTAGACCGATTAAATTCCAATCAGTTTGATAATAATAAACATTGTTTGATATTAAAGGATAATTTACGGAAATCGTTTTTCGATTTTTTTCATTCCCTTGATGATCTAAGATAGAGATGTCCGAGTAAAATTGAGAAATTGTTTTAGTTTTTGTATAAGTAATCCAAAAATCATTAATACGTGCTGATGTTTTTGGAACAACTGTTAAGGGACCATTATTTAAAATATTTTGAATATGAAAAGTTTCTGTTTTCGGAACAATTTCTTGAGCTTTAAAACCAAACAATGAACCAATAATTGTTCCTAGTAGGATTAAAATCATACTAAAATGTACAATAATAGGAGCAATTCGACCAATTAACCCCTTATAGCAGTAAATAATATTTTTTTGTTGAAAAATCGAATACTTCTTATTTTTAATTCGTAATAAAATCTTATTCAAAGAAAAATTGTTTAAAACTGTTGAAAATTTCAATCTATAAAATTGACCAGTTGTTCTAAAAAATTGACACCGCCGAGCAATTTTTAATGACGGTAATTGTTGTAAGAAAGTACAAGATATTAAACTTATTCCAAATAGTAAAATAAGAGTTAAAAACCACCACGTTTTATAAACATGATCAAGACCAAATCGAAGAATTTGATCCCAAGTTAGAAATCCAAAAACTGGATTTGTTAACGGGTAATTCATCTTATAAATTTCAATCGATTGATCTTGTTCAATAATTGTTCCTGCAATACTACAAAAACTTATTAATAATAAAATAAAAATTGCAAATCTTAAATCTGCGAGTAGTCGAAAAATTTTTTGTTTCATCTAATTTCGTATTAATTTAAATAAATAGTTTTAGAAGAAGCTAGTCGGATTCGTCCTGAAGAAGCCCAATTTTGCAATTTGACCATTTGACTACTTTCTAAATTTGCTAATGGAATCAATTCATTTAATGCCATCGAAATGTCATCAGTTGTAAATTCACGTTTTTCATAAAAAGCATGATACATTCCTTCAATAATACTTTGTTTAATTTCAGCACCTGAGAACGATTCAGATAATTCAGCTAGTTTCTGATAATCAAAAGATTCCCAACTATTAGGTCTAAATTCTTTAATATGAATTTTAAAGATTTCTTCACGTTCTTCTTTTTTTGGTAAATCAAGAAAGAAAATTTCATCAAAACGTCCTTTTCTAATAATTTCTAATGGTAATAAATCAATATTATTTGCTGTTGCAATAACAAAAACTGGTTTATTTTTTTCTGATAACCAACTTACGAAAGTCGCTAAGACTCGATTACTAGTTCCACTGTCACCTTTACTCTCTGTACTAGTAAAGGCTTTATCAATTTCATCAATCCATAAGATACAAGGAGAAATAGTTTCAGCTACATTAATCATTTGACGAAGTCGGGATTCAGATTCACCGACAATTCCGCCAAATAATTTTCCAACATCTAGTTTTAACAATGGTAATTGCCATTCGTTGGCGATAGCTTTTGCTGTTAAAGATTTTCCAGTTCCTTGAATTCCGACTAATAATAAGCCCCGTGGTGTTGGTAATCCATAATTTGAAGCTTGAATTCCAAATGCGGTTTTTCGTTTTCTCAACCAATCTTTTAAGTTATCTAAACCTCCAAGATTTGTAATCTTTTCATCAACAGAAGTATATTCAAGAATTTCAGTTTGACTTATTATCTGTTTTTTTTCACTAAGCAAAATCGAAATACTATTATTGTCAATAGTTTTATAAGTAGCAATAATTTTTGATAAAACTCTTCTAATTCTTTCTAATGATAATCCTTGACAAGCTCTAGTTAAATTTTCAAATAATTGTGGATCAATTTTAATATTTAAAGAAGTAACTAAACGGTCTAACTCTTGACTAATTTCACTCTCTAATGGTAATTGAAATTTTAGGATTGTTAATAAATCTTGTAATTCTTTTGGAATTGTCAAATCTGAACCGATAATAATAATTGTTTTTGGTTGTAATTTTAAAATTCTACTTATATTTCGTAATTTTCGTGAAATCGAAAGATCTGTTAAAAACCGATTAAAATCTTTGAGAATAAATAATGCAGGTGTTTCGGGACTTAATCGTTCTACAAGCTCAAGAGCTTGTAATGGATTTCTTTTTGCAAATCCTTCATTATTTGGATTATTTGTATATCCATCTACAAAATCCCAACTATAAATACTTCGGTTTAAATTTGTTTTTATATTTTTTCGAATAATATATTCTACACGATCTTCTTCAATAGTATTAATATAAATAATTGGATAACGCGCCTTTAAAAAAAGACTTAATTCATCATTAAAATTCATAAAACGATTAGTCAAAAATTTAGTTTATTAAATTATATTATATTAATTTTAAATAAAAAATTATTTATTATTAGAGTAATTAATAATAAATTACTCTAATACTTAAATGTCTATTTTTGAATAGTTAATCGACTGCGACCTTTTTTGCGTCTATTTCGAATTGTTTTTCTACCTTGTGGAGTAGCCATACGTGCACGAAAACCTGATACTTTTAGAATCGAATAACGCCCTTTATTCGAAAGTGTGTGTTTTGTCATATTAATTTATTTTAAATGGATATTTTGAACTTATAAAATAGATGATCGTAGTAGATCATAAATTACTAAATGTCTTAATACTTCTTCGCGATTTTCAAACATTGAAAATGCATCTTGTTTATATTCATACAATGGATTTTTTTGGCCATATCCACGCCAGCCAACGGCTTCTCGTAATAGTGTCATTTTCTGTAAATGTTCACGCCAAATGAGATCAGTATTAATTAAAATAATACCTCGTTCTAAATTTTCAACGATTCCAGCTCCATATACAGAAAGTTCAGTAATTTTTGCCTGATAAGTTAACCAGAATTCATCGAAGAGATAAACTTTTAATTCTGCTAAACTAAATTCATCTCGTATAGAATTAAAATCACGATTATAATTTAAGGCTAGATTTCTTCCAAAGAAATTCTCGATTGCTGGGATTGTCTCATCTTGTAATTCGAATAATAATTCTGTTAGAATTTGTTCACCATGTGCAAAAATATTTTTTTGAACGGAAGCACTTTCTAAAATTTGTCGTCTTTCATGATAAACAATTTTTCGTTGTTTATTCAGTACATCATCATAATCAAATAAATTTTTTCGCTGTTGATAAGCTCGTTCTTCTACACGTTCCTGTGCTGAGTCTAAACTTTTTGTAATTAAATCAGATTCTAATGGTGAATTATCTGAAATTTGAGTTTGCATAAATTTTTGAATTTTGGGTCCACCAAATAAACGTAATAAATTATCGTCTAAACTTAAAAAGAATCTTGATGTACCAGGATCTCCTTGTCGGCCACATCTACCCCGTAACTGATTATCAACTCTTCTTGAATCATTTCTTTCAGTACCAATAATATATAACCCACCCAAATTTTTTACAATTTGATTTTCCTGTTGTTGATGTTTCTTATTATAAGAAATTAATTCATCAATTAAAAATCGAATAGAAGATTGATAGGAAACTGTAGGGATCGAGATTCGATCATTTTCTTTTAAGATCCTTAAAATATCAACATCTGATAACTTTAAGAATTTTGAATCAGTTAGTAATGAGAATAGAACGCTTACGAATTTTTGTGAACTTCCTTCAAATTGATTGATTAATTGAGACTGAAAAATATTAGTTTTTTTAACAAGAACGTAATTTTTCGATAGTGTTAAAATATCATATAATTTTTTCTGAATTTTAAAATTAATATTTCCACCTAAGATAATGTCCGTTCCACGACCCGCCATATTTGTCGCAATTGTAATACTACCTTTTGCTCCAGCTTGAGCAACAATTTCAGACTCTCGTCGAACATTTTCTGGTTTAGCATTTAAAATTTCATAAGATAACTTATATTCATTCAATAGTTGTGCTAACATTTCAGATTTTTCAACTGTGGTAGTTCCCACTAAAATAGGTTGTCCAGTTCTAGCTATGTTATTACAAGCTTGGCTGATAGCATTCCATTTTGAGAATTGATCTTTGTAAATAAGATCTGGTAAATCTTTCCGTAAAACTGGTTTAGCTGTTGGAATTTCATTCACAGATAAATTATAGATTTTTTCAAATTCGATCTCAGCAGTTTTACCTGTTCCAGTCATTCCGCCTAACTTCGGATAAAGTAGGAAGAAATTTTGATATGTTATGGAAGCTACCGTTTCTGTTTTTTGGCGAATGGATAGTTTCTCTTTCGCTTCGATAGCTTGATGTAAACCGTCACCCCAGCGACGATCTGGCATAATTCGACCAGTAAATTCATCCACAATAATAATCCGGTTATTTTGAACAATATAGTGGACATTATTGAAATATAAAGCATTAGCTTTAAGTGCATTAATAATATATGGAATCCATGGATCTTTGGGATCATAAAGATCCTGAATACTCAAAATTCTTTCAATTTGTTTACTACCTTGATCCGTTAAAACAACATTTTTATTTTTTTCATCAACTTTATAATGAACATTAAGTTCCAAATAATCCGTAATTTCTGCAGCTATAATATATTTTTCAACAGGTGTTTGAATATTATTTGAAATAATTAATGGTGTTTGAGCTTCATCGATTAAAATAGAATCAACTTCATCAATAATACAATAATTAAATGGCCGTAAAACTACATCTGTTAAGTTTAATGCCATATTATCTCGTAAAAAATCAAAGGTTAATTCATAATTTGTTACGTATGTAATATCTGCATTATAACTTTCTCTCCGTTCGGAAGCTACCATACCATCTTGAATTAAACCAGTATCTAAGCCAAGAAATCGATAAATTTGGCCCATAGATACTTGATCACGATTTGCTAAGTAATCATTTACTGTTACAATATGGACCCCTTTCTTTGTCATTGCATTCAGAACAGCTGGTAAAGTTGCTACAAGTGTTTTTCCTTCACCAGTTTTCATTTCTGCAATATTTTGATCGTTTAAAACAAGACCACCTATTAATTGTACATCAAAATGTCTTAACCCTAATGTACGTAAACTTGCTTCTCTTGTTAATGCAAAGGATTCAGCAATTAATGAATCTAAATTTTGAGTATCTTCATATTGTTTTTTTAACTTAAAACTTTTAGCCCTTAATTCACTATCACTTAATGTTTTTAAATCCTTCTCTAATATATTAATTTGATTAATTAAACCTTGATATTTATTGACAAGTGAATTTTTATTAAATGGGTTTTTTAGCATTTTAAAATTATTGAAATATTTTTAAACAATAATATTGATACGTTTCTGTTTTCCAGTCGCTAAATCAAATTTAACAATTCCATCTGTTAAAGCAAATAATGTAAAATCTTTTCCACATCCAACATTAGAACCAGGCTTAAATTTCATTCCTCGTTGACGAACTAAGATATTTCCTGCTCTAACTTTTTCACCACCAAATCTTTTAACACCTAAACGTTTAGCATTTGAATCTCGACCATTTTTTGTGCTTCCTGCACCTTTTTTATGTGCCATAATTTTATAAACTCCTTTATTTTAAGTATTTCTTTAACTAATACTAATATCTTCAATAAGAACTCGTGTTAATTCTTGTCGATGACCTTGTTTTTTTCTAGTTTTTTTCTTAGGTCTCATTTTATAAACAATGGTTTTTTTCCCTCTTAAATGTTCTAAAATTTTTCCTTTAATTGTTACACTTTCTAAATAGGGTTGACCTATTAAAATGTTTCCTTCATTATTTAATAATAAAACACGATTTAGAGTAATCTGTTTTCCTAATTCTGTTTGAATTCGGTTAAAGTCATAATATTTACCTGTTTCAATCCAAAATTGTCTTCCACTTATTTCGACAATTGCATATTTCATAAGTTAAATTAATTGATTTTTATTTAATTCTATAATACTAGACGATTTTTGAAACCGTCAACTTTTTACTAATAGCTTTTAATTTTCTATTGTTCGTTTTAATGCACATAATTCATTATAAAATAAATCAAAAGCTTTCGACTTATAAGATTCGGGATTACTGATTATAGATAAGGTTCTAGTTATTCGAATATTTTCAATTTGTAAAATTTCAATCGTTTTTAATTCAATTTCTTTTTCAATTGCTGAAGATGAAACAAATGCAGCACCCAATCCTAAACTAACCGCAGTTTTAATACCTTCAATAGAATTAAATTGCATTATAATTTTTAATTGTTTAGTTTCAATTCCATTTTGGATTAAGATATTATCGATAAATTTTCGTATTGTGGAATTGGAATTTAATGTAATAAAGTTTAAATAATATAAATTTTCTTTATTGATTTTTTTTTTTTTCGCAAATGGATGAGATTTTGAAATGATTAAACTTAGTTCATCTTCCACAAAATGTTTGATAGTAAGATTTTTTTTTAATTCATTTGGTATTTCACCTCCTACAACTGCAATATCAATTTCTCGATTTAATACATTATTTGCAATTAATCGAGTAGAATTCACTTGAACTTTTAAATCAATTTGAGGATAATTTTGTGCAAAAAGAGCTAAAACTCTTGGCATTAAATAAGTTCCAATTGTTTGGCTTGCACCAACTGTTAAATTTCCTCGATCACCATTTTTCAAATCAATTAATGCTCTGCAGCTTTCTTCACATAAAGCTAATATTCGTTCCGAATAGTGTAGAAAAACTTTTCCATTTTCAGTTAATGAAATCTTATTATTTTCTCGATTGATTAATAATATATCCAGATTTTTCTCTAATGTTTTTATTTGTTTACTTAATGAAGGTTGAGAAAGATACAAAACTTCTGCTGCTTTGGTAAAATTTTTTTCTGTAGCAACAGCTTTTAAAATTCGTAATTGTTGCAAAGTAAAAGGAAGCATAATTTTCGACTTATTATTTTTATATCATAATATCAGAAAATCTTAAGAAAATTAAATGTGGATGGAGAGACTCGAACTCTCACAACAAAGTTACTAGGACCTAAATCTAGCGCGTCTACCAATTCCGCCACATCCACTATCTTACTTATCTAGTTTCAAATTTAATTACTGAAAATTAGTAAATAAATCTTTAAAAATTTTTAAAGATTTATTCATCTTCAATAGATACACTATATACAAAGCTTGTAGTTTTACCTCGTAACATTGATTTTGCTAAAGATAAGGATTTTTGAGCTGCTTTATAACCTTTTCTTTTCCAATTTGCCTTACGAGCATTCTTTTTTGCTTTTGATGTTCGTTTTTTAGGTACAGCCATTAGAATTCAAATTTTTTAAATGATCTTTTAGTCATATTAAAACATCTGAACTAAAAAGTCAATATTTTAGTGGTAAAATAAAAATATTAAACTTACTTCACAAGTTTAATATTTTGATTCATTACGAATCTAAAAGAATAAAAGATCTTTTGATAAAATAGTTGTTACCATAATTAGTTAATATTTGATAATCTCTTTTAAAGAAGTCGTTATCTAAATATTGGTATAATTCGTCTAAATTATCTAAGTGACCTATTTTTTTCTTCAATTCATCTAATTTATCGATGAAGTCATCTTTTTTATAGCTTTTAATTCTTTCCGCTTGTAGTCGATCCAAGACTGAAATATCTATATCATATACAAAATGATAGAATTTAAACCAATAGCCATTAGCTTTATCGTCCATATAAATTTTAATTGCTTCCTCAATGACTTCTTTTGTTATTTTTCGAACAATTATCCAAGGAAGGCCTGGGCTATAGACGTTCGTTCGATCTTTTCTCATTCAATACTCTAAATTTTGGGGTGTTCCGACAATCACTGTGAAAGAATAATCTTCACTTTCACCTTCCAGAGTTACAAAGACTTCAATAGTGGAATTATAAATATTTTCAATTGCATTTCAATCATCATTAATCTTTCTTGAAAAGGAATTTTTTTTTGTCCTATAAATTTCAACTTAATTTTTTAAATTTCAGAAAAGATAGATTATTTTGTATAAAATCTTAACCCTAAAGTAATTTGTTTGTCAATAGCTATAAATAGAATATATAGAACAAGTTTTAGTGATTTATTTGAAGTATAGTTTTAGATGAATCTTTAACAAAAATAACTAAGATGTTTGACTATACTCCAAATTTTGAATAATGTAAAATGAACTTTTTTGTCGGCAATATCAATCTAGACAACAAACGCAATTAAAAATCCCTCTTAAAGGTCCGATCGTTTGTATAATTAATAGAATATAGACGTTAAAACGGTTTAAAATGATTATAATATTAATTAAATACAAATATAAATACTACTTAAAATTTTTATGTCACATTTTACTCATATTAAAACTCGTTTTCAAAATTTATTCTACTTAGAAAAAGCATTAAGTAAATTAAATATTAATTATGAAAAAGAAAGAAAAGTGATTGATGGGTCAAAATCTTATCAAACAAATTTAGTGATTCCTCAATCAAATGGTTATGATGTAGAATTCTCTTGGAATCAACAAGAGTATGAATTAATAGCAGATTTAGCTTTCTGGAACCAATCATCATCAGTTCAAACATTCATTGATAAAATTTCTCAACAATACGCAGGTCAAGTAATTATTGGGGAAAGTCAAAAAATTGGTTTCCAACCAGTGAAATACCAAGAAAATAATGATGGTTCACAAACATTGGTTTTAGAACGTTGGAACACTGTTGCTTAAAGCAAAGTTATTTATATGTACAAAATTGATTGAATTATCTAGAATCTTTTGTACATATGAAATCAGCTTTTCAATTAATTCAAGATGCTCGAAATCTCAGTTTAGTTACAATTCCAGAAGTACAATTGGAGAAAAGTAGACGAAATTCTTGGATTGCAAAAGTTTGGATTGCAGAAGAATTATTTTGTTACAAACATCCTTTTCTTTTCCCAGATTTATTACAACGAAAACCAACAAAACATGAATTTGAAGTTCTATTCAAAATTATTCAAGTTTTTAGTTCTGTTGATCTTGAAAAGACTTTTTATATCAAAGAATTTTTACAAAATTACCCATCAACTTTAACTAATAAACAGATAACAAAAATAAAGAAATATTTCCTTCAAATTATTCAAATATTTCAGGAACACCAATTAATTGATTCTAATTACAAAATTATTTCTAATGGTAAGCTTTATGATAAAGATCAATTAACTTCTAGGACTATTTCTGAAGGTTTTGTAGTTTACGAAAAACCGATTTATATTTAGGTTTACCTATGGGGTAAGACTAAATATAAATCGGTTTTTTAAAAATGGCTAAGTTACCTTTTTAGTTGTTAAATCAAGGAATTCGATCTATTTTGGTACTAAAAAAGTAGTTTTATTTATTCCATTTATTCAGTTGGTTAATCAGCCAGCTCAATACTGGTTTTTTAATTTCAGTGATATTTTCTAATTTAGGACCAATATTAAGTTTATAAACTTCTGTAATATTTGTTGGTAATTGACGCCCAATAACTATCTTTTCAGCGAAACCAAATATTTGATTAGAAGTCCATTCCACACAGCGTATCGGAAGAGCTGTTCCATATTTCATTCCAGTTACAGCAAGTTTTACTCGTGGCATAGTATTTGGTATATAATTTTCCAATGTTGAAAAGAAAAGGCTACCACTCCAACTAAGAGCAACTACACCAGCCATTGTAATTCCAGCCGCCCCAATCGGTGACAAAGCAGCAGCCCCACTATTGATAGTATTTATATTAAGAACATTGTATAAATTAACACCATTGAAGCCATACTGCTTCAAATAGTAGTATCTTTTTTTAAGTCCAGTTTGTGCCCATAAAAGATCTACTTTATTTTTATTGGCAAAATCGACAACTGTAGAAACACGTATAGTGTGTTCCTCTGTTAAAACAGGTTGATACCCTTTACCCTTAAAAAAATCCATCACTTTACACATCCCTCCATCATCGATGAAAACCGCTGTTTTATCAGGTGATATATAACTTTTGAATCCATAAGCTCCTAATTCTGTATTTAAACAGTGGCTAATCATTTCTGCTTTCGTACTAGAAGCAGGCAGATCCGCAAGAGGTGCAAACACACTTTCAAGTTGGGATTTTGAACAAGTATCCACTGCAAATTCTATAATTTCTAATTTATTCATATTGATTATTAAATATTTAAACGTTCAGATATAAAATAACGTTAGAAGCCTCTATTGTCAATTACAGATAAAGTGGTCTTAAAACGGGTTTTAGATGCCTTTCAGAAGACATTTCAATATCAGTACCCCTCCATAAAATATTACATTTCTTTCGAACTCGAGTATTGACCTTTTAGAGTATAATCTAATTAATTGTTTTTTTGATTATATTATTCTAACAAAATTCTACAAAAAATGATATTTATCAAAACCAAAAATTAGAAAAATAATTTTTAGTTTTGATAATTTTATTATTGTTAAAATTACTCAAAAGAGAGAACTCAATAGTAAAGGACTATGATAAACAAAGTCGATAGAAGACTCCCGAAGGTAAATCTGCTTTTGATAACAAATCAAAAATTGGCATTTCGGAATCATAATAAATTTCTAAAATTCGTTTATGAACTCGAATTTCAAAATGTTCTCTCGAATCTTTATCAACATGGGGTGAACGTAAGACACAATAAATGCGTTTTTTTGTCGGTAATGTTACTACTCCAATAGAATTTAAGGGAGTATTTTGTAAAATATTAACAATTTTTTGACATGAAGAAACTAATAATTCATGATCAAAAGATTCTAATCGTACACGAATTTTCGCATTCGTATTTATTTCCATAAAAATTTTTAATTATTTAACAATTTTAGAAACTACACCTGCACCAATAGTACGACCACCTTCACGAATAGCGAATCGCATCCCTTCTTCAATGGCTACAGGGTAAATTAATTCTGCTGTCATTTTAATACGATCACCAGGCATTACCATTTCTACAATAGATCCATCATCTGCTGTAAATTGTGTAATTGCACCAGTTACATCTGTTGTTCGTACATAAAATTGTGGTCTATAACCTGTAAAGAATGGTGTGTGACGACCACCTTCATCTTTTGTTAAAACATAAACTTCTGATTCAAAGTTTGTATGTGGAGTAATTGTACCAGGTTTTGCTAACACCATACCACGTTCAATATCATCACGTGTAACTCCACGTAATAAGATCCCAACATTATCACCCGCAAAACCTTCATCTAATGTTTTTTGGAACATTTCGATTCCCGTAATTGTTGTAGTTTTAGTATCAGTAATACCTACGATTTCAACACTTTCACCAACTTTCACAACACCACGTTCAATACGACCTGTTGCAACAGTACCACGACCGGTAATTGAGAAAACATCTTCAATTGCCATTAAGAATGTTTTTTCCGTATCACGCTCTGGTGTTGGAATATAATTATCTACTGCATCCATTAATGCGTAAATTTTGTCAACCCATGGATCATCTCCACGACGAACTTCTGGATTTGCTGTAATCGCTTCAATTGCTTGTAATGCTGAGCCAGGACAAATTGGAATGTCATCACCTGGGAAATCATAAGCAGAAAGTAATTCACGAACTTCTAACTCAACTAATTCTAATAATTCAGCATCATCAACTTGATCTTCTTTATTTAAGAATACAACAATGTTTGGAACACCAACTTGTTTTGATAATAAAATATGTTCACGTGTTTGTGGCATCGGACCATCAGCAGCTGAAACAACTAAAATAGCACCATCCATTTGAGCTGCACCAGTAATCATGTTTTTCACGTAATCCGCGTGACCTGGACAATCTACATGAGCATAATGACGATTTTGAGTTTCATATTCTACGTGTGCTGTATTAATTGTAATACCACGTGCACGTTCTTCTGGAGCACCATCAATATCTGAATACTCTTTGTATGTACAACCACCTTCTAAAGATAATGTTGCTGTAATTGCAGCTGTTAAAGTTGTTTTACCGTGGTCAACATGACCAATTGTACCAATATTAACGTGTGGTTTTGTACGTTCGAATTTTTCACGTGCCATTATTAAATTCCTTTAAATCTTAAAAAAATTATATTTTATCCTTTAGCTTTTAGCGAGAATTTGGATATACTTAGAGATTAATATCTAAAATGTGCGAAAGCTTTATTTGCTTCTGCCATTCTATGAGTTTCTTCCTTTTTCTTAATAGTATTACCGATATCGTTCGATGTGTCAATAATTTCATTAGCTAATTTAATTGCCATGCTTCTTCCAGCTCGTTGATGAGCATAGGTAATGATCCAACGTAACGATAAATTTGTTGCTCGGAACCCACTAACTTCAATAGGTACTTGATATGTCGAACCTCCAACTCGTCGAGCTTTAACTTCGACAACAGGACTTGCATTTCGTATAGCTTTTTCGAAGATTTCTAATGGATCTTCATTTGTTTTTTTCTTTATAATATCAAATGCTTGATAAACAATATTCTTAGCAATAGTTTTCTTTCCTGATTTTAAAATTCGTGAAATAAGTAAACTAACTAAATAACTGTTATAAATTGAATCTGCTTCTGGAAAACGTTTTTTTGAAATATTTCGACGAGACATAGTATAATTTATAAATCTTTTTTATTTCTTTCAATTAAGAAATTCGAATGATTTCTTAATTGAAATACTATTATTTGTCACCTTTTGGTTTTTTTACTCCATATTTTGAACGACCTTGTGTTCGATTTTTCACACCACCAGTATCTAAAGCACCACGAACAATATGGTAACGAACCCCAGGTAAATCTTTAACTCGACCACCACGAATTAAAACAACAGAATGTTCTTGTAAATTATGGCCAATTCCTGGGATATAAGCGGTAACCTCAAATCCAGATGTTAAGCGTACACGCGCCACTTTTCGAATTGCCGAATTTGGTTTTTTCGGTGTTGTCGTATAAACACGTGTACAAACACCTCGACGCTGCGGACAATTGACAAGCGCTGGAGATTTTGTCTTTTTTTTTATTTGAACACGTCTTGAACGAACTAATTGTTGTATAGTTGGCATAAATTTCTTCTAAATAAATTTGACAAATTATTAATCAGTTGTATCTAATTGATATTTTTTCATGAATTTCTCAACTCGACCTTCACTATCAACAAGAACTTGTGAATCCGTATAAAAAGGATGGTTAGCTAACCAAATATCCACTTGTAATTCACTTTTTGTTGAACCAATTAAACAAAGTGGTTTGCCATCACACAAAATTGGTGTGTTTTCAAACCATGTAGGATGTATATCAGATTTTGGCATATCTTATAAAAATTAACGTTTTGAATATTGTGGAGCTTTTCTTGCTTTCCGTAAACCATATTTTTTACGTTCCTTAATTCGTGAATCACGAGTTAAGAATCCAAATGGTTTTAAAATGGGACGATTTTCTCTATCCATTTTACATAATAATCTTGTAAGTCCTAATTGAATTGCTTCAGCTTGGCCAGTTAGACCACCACCTTTAACTAATACAACAATATTAAAGTTTTTTTCTAAACCTAGTTTTTCTAAAGGTGACCAAACTAAATTTAAGTAACTAGCATTATATTGTAAATATTTCTCACCGGAAACTTTATTAATAATTAAATTTCCTTCTCCTGGAACTAGAAAAACACGTGCAACGGCTTGTTTTCGTTTTCCAAGACCAATATTCTCTTTTTGAAAAACTAATTCTACCATAAATTTAAATATATTATTTTTATTTTAATTTTTTATGAAGAACTAATGAAATTTGCGGTTTCTTATTCTTTCTTCAAATACAATTCATATATTCTAACTAAATTAAGTAAGTTGAATATCTTTGCTATCAAATTGTGTTGTTAAACGGAAATTAGTCATATCAATTTTAATCGGAGTTTGAGCTTGATGTGAATGTTCTTGATTATTAAAAATTTTTAATCGTCTCATCAATCTTTTTGTCTCTGTTTCTGATAACATACCTTTAACAGCACGTTTAATTGTTAATTCTGGAAGACAATCTAAAACATTCTTAATTTTTAAAGAATGTCCAGGTCTACCTGGTTTATTAACAATATAATGTTTACTATCTTCGTTTAAAATAATTGAATCCGCATTTACTAAAATTAAATAATCTCCCATATCAATTGATGGATGATAATGCGGTTTTATTTTGCCTTTTAATAAAGCAACAATTATTGTTGCAAGTCGACCTAATTTTTGTCCTTTACAATCAATAATAAACCAATTACGACTTTTGTAATTTTTCGTCGGTAAAAATGTTTTATTTAATGAATTCATAATTTTTGTTTAAAATAAATAATGAAAAATCTTAGTTAATTAAAAAGTCACAAATCAAACCCTTCATTACTTTAAAATAATACCTAGTTTATTTTTTAATGTAGAAAAAACTTCATCCGCTGATTTTCGACCAAAATTTTTAAGTTCTTGTAATTTTTCTGGCGAATATTGTAATAAGTCACCAACGGTATTTATTTGAGCTTTTTTTAAACAGTTATATGCTCGAACAGATAATTGCAATTCTTCAATTGCAATATTAGTATAAGGTTCAATACTAATTGATCGAGTTTTTGTTTCTAATTGATTATTCTCATTTGTATCTTTATTGTTAATTAATAAAGTAAATAAGTCAATAATAATCTGAGCTGCCGATTCTAGAGCATCATTAGGACTGATACTGCCATTTGTCCAAATATCAAGAAATAATCGTTCTGTCATATTGTTGGCAGTATCATAAACATTTACTATTTTGAAATCTACTTTTTGAACAGGCATAAAAATTGTATCAAGCTGTAAATAATTTTCAGCTTCATCTGAAAATGTTTGTGATGCTAACTTATATCCAATTCCATACTCAAATTTAAATTCAATTTCAATAATATTGGATGCAGAGATTGTTGCAATATAATGATTTGGATTTACAATTTCTAAATTTGGTGGAAGTTGAATTAAGTCTGCTGTGATAACACTTGGACCTTGAATTTTTAAACGTCCAAATTGTGTATCTTTTGTTTTACTTTTAAAAACAATCCCTTTTAAGTTTAATAAAATTTCAAGAATATCTTCGCGAACCCCTGGAATTGTGGAAAACTCATGACTTATCCCTGCTATTCGAACTGCGGAAATTCCAACTCCACCTAAATCACCTAAAAGTACTCGTCTTAATTGATTTCCAATTGTTATTCCTTGTCCCGGTCTTAAAGAATTGATCAAAAATTGCCCATGACAAGCACCTGACTGAATTTTTTCTGATTTAAGACATTTAATAGAAATGTTATTCATAATTTAATTTATTAGAAATAAAAATTCTTTCTAAACACGACGTCGTTTTGGAGGTCTACAACCATTATGTGGAACTGAAGTTATATCTTGAATTGCAGAAATATCAAATCCAGCACCTTCAATTGCTCGAATGGCAGTTTCACGTCCTGAACCTTGTCCTTTTACTAAGATTTCAACACTTTTCATTCCGGTACTTAAAGCTTCTAGAGCTGCTTTTTCTGCAGCTGTTTGAGCTGCAAATGGTGTACTTTTCCGTGCTCCTTTAAAACCTGAACTTCCTGCTGAAGCCCATGAAATTGTATCACCTGTCAAATTAGTAATTGTTACTATAGTATTATTAAAGGTTGATTGAATATGAACAATACCATTTGTAAAATTATTTTTATCTCTTTTACTACTTGATTTTTTAGTTGTTTGTGCCATATCAAAATATTACAAATAAAATTATTTTTTCTTACCCGTAACAGTTTTCTTCGCCCCACGTCGTGAACGAGCATTTGTTCTAGTTCGTTGACCACGAACAGGTAAACTGTTTCTGTGTCTTTTTCCTCGATGACAATTTATTTCATTTAATCGTTTAATATTTAAACCATTAAATCTTCTTAAATCACCTTCAAGTTTTAAATCGCTATTTTCTAATGTTTGACGTAATGCAACTGTTTCTTCAGTTGTTAGTTCATCACTTCTTGTCTCAGGGTTAATATCTGCCATTTCAACAATTTTTTTTGCAGATGTTAGACCAATCCCATGAATATAAGTAAGTGCATAGGCTATTCTTTTATTTCTAGGTAAATCAACACCAACTAATCTGACCATTTTCTAAACTCCTTTAAAATATTATCCTTGACGTTGTTTATGTTTTGGATTTGGACAAATTACCATAATTCTACCATGTCGTTTAATTACTCGACATTTATCACACATTTTTTTAACTGAAGGACGAACTTTCATTGTAAATTTTTATTTTATTGATACATATTATTATAAATATTAGAATAATAAATATTCTTGACTTCTCGAACTAAATCTAAAACAACACCAGCTAAAATTAATAATGAAGTTGTACTTAGTCCATTAAGACTGGTAATATTTAATGTTGATTCTATAAAGTTTGGGAATGTTGCTAAAATAGCAAGCATTGTTGCTCCTATTAAGGTTATTCGTTTCATTACTTGTTTTAAATAAAACGTTGTTTGATCTCCTGGTCGAATCCCCGGTATTGTCACCGCCATTTTTTGCAATTGTTCAGAAATATCTTTTGGATTTAGAACAATGGTTGAATAAAATGAACTAAATGCTAAAATTAGTAAGAAATATCCAATCCAATACATAAACTTTAGTGATTCAAAATTTATTGGGAGATTGATTTGTGGTAATAAACCTAAATTATTTATATAATTTGGAACAACTAAAATTGCAGTTGTTAAAATAATTGGCATAACACCTGCTTGATTAAACCGCAATGGAATATAATTATTATTCATTGATACAGAATCTTGCGATGATAATTGTTTCGATGAAAGTAATGGGATAATTCTAGATCCTTCTTGTAAAAAAACGATTCCATATAAAGAAACAAATATTAGAAGGATTACTCCTAATATCGAAGAAAAAGAGAAATTTTCATTATTTTCAGCTATTATCTTATTGCAAAGATTCGGTAAACTTGAAATAATATTTGTATAAATTAATAATGATGCACCATTTCCTAATCCATAATCAGTAATTAATTCACTTAGCCATAATACGATCATTGCTCCAGTTGTTAACCAAAAAACAATTTCAATAGCTAACAAAAAGCTCCAATCAAATAATACTTGTTTTAAATAAAAAGCAAGACTCAAACTTTGAATAATAGCCCAAGCTAAAGTAATTAAACGTGTTAATCGATTAATTTGTCGCCGTCCCGAAAGATCACCTTCTTTTTGTAATTTTGAAAGTTTCGGTGAAAATCCTAATATTAATTGAATTAAGATGGATGCATTAATATATGGAAATATATTTAAGGTAAATAATCCAATTACAAATGTATTATCACCAGAAAATGTACTTATTAAATTTTTAGTAACTGAATGTCTTTGAAGATAAAATGCTAAATCAGTATGATTAATTCCTGGAACAGGAAGGAATGTACCAACACGAATTAGTAATAATATTCCAAGACTTATCAATAATCGTTTTAGAATAGTATCTCTAATATCTTTATTAATTCTCACTGTTTTATTTTTTAATTAATATTTTTTAAATTAATTGAAATCTAAGTTTCTTTTTTTTGATACTTGAGATTTTGTTGTTAAATTTTCCAATGCGCAAATTGATGCACGAGCATTATTTAATAAATTGTTAGATCCTAATTGTTTTGCAATTACGTTCTTTACACCAGCGACTTCTAATACAATTCGAACAGCTCCACCAGCAATTACACCAGAACCTTCAATGGAAGGTCGCATAATTACTTTACAAGCACCAAAAGCACCTTGTACATCATGCGGAATACTTAATGTTTTTGTAATAGGAAGTTTAATTAAATTTTTGCGTCCATCACTTTTTGCTTTTTTAAAAGCATTTACTACATCATCAGCTTTTGCTACACCAACACCAACTTGACCATTTTCATCACCTACTACTACAATTGCGCGGAAACTTAATTTTTTTCCACCTTTTGTTACTTTTGAAACTCGACTGATTTTTATTAATCGTTCAACCAATTTAGCTTCTGGAACACGTCGAGAATTCTTTCTATTTAATTTTTTTAAATCGCTACTCATAGAATATATTTAACCTGTCTACTTAGTTACAAATTTTAATTTAAAACTGAAGACCACCAGCTCTAGCTCCATCAGCCAAAGCTTTAATTCTTCCGTGATATAAATAAGGACCTCGATCAAAAACAATTTTTGTAATATTTTTTTTTAAACTTAATTCTGCTAATTTTTCTCCCATAAGTCGAGAAGCATCACATGTTCTCCCATTTGCAAGAGCAAGTTTGATGGAACGATCTAATGTAGAACAAGCAAGTAAAGTTTTCGAACTTGTATCGTCAATGATTTGTGCATAAATATTTTCATTTGAACGATAAACTGATAATCTTGGTCTTTCTAAAGTTCCTTTAATTCTACCTCTTAAAGCTTCACGCTTTAATTTTTTATATTTTTCAGGTTTTAATTTTTTATTCTTATTTTTCAATTTTAACAAAGTTCGTTTTGAAAGTTTCATAGTTAGAATTTTTTATTTTTGAAAAAAGTAAAAATGTTTGAATTTATTAAGAATAAATCAGACATTTTTCTAAATTAACTAGTTAAAAATAAAGTTAACGAAATAGATTATTTAGCTGATTTTCCAGCTTTCCGAATAATTTGCTCACCTTGATATAAAATTCCTTTTCCTTTATAAGGTTCAGGACGACGCCAAGCGCGTATATTGGAAGCAAATAAACCTAATAATTCTTTATCACATGACTTTATATTAATAGTTGTGTTTTGAGTAATTTCAACTGATATTGTGTCGGGAATATCAATTGTAACTGGATGACTATACCCCAAATTTAAGACAATTTGCTTGCCTTGAACTGCTGCTCGATATCCAACACCTTTTAATATCAAAGTTAATTGAAATTGTTCCGAAACTCCAATAACCATATTATTAATTAGAGTTCGATATAAACCATGTAATGAACGATCACTTCGTAAGTTAGATTTTAAGTCGACTTTTAAAGTTTGTTCATCTTGTAGAATAGCAATAGTATCTGGAATCTTTGTTTGTAATGTTCCAAATTTCCCTTTTACTGTAACTTCTGATTGATTATAGTTAATATCAACGTCTTTTGGCACCGTAATTGGTAATTTACCGATTCGTGACATTTTTTAGACTCCTTGTACTTACCAAATATAACATAGAACTTCGCCTCCAATACCAAGCTCTTTAGCTTTTAGATTTGTCATTACTCCTTTTGATGTTGAAATAATAGCAATTCCTAAATTATCTAAAACTTTTGGTAATTGTTGAGCAGTTGAATAAACTCGTAAGCCTGGTTTACTGATTCGTCGAATCTTACAAATCACAGGATTTCGAGATTTTCCAATATATTTTAATGAAAGTAATAAATACTTTCGATTATTTTCACTATAGCTTTCGAAATCTTCAATATAGCCCTCTTCCTTCAAAATCGTTGCAATCGCTAGAGATATTTTTGTCGATGGAACTTGGACAATTTGATGTTTTACCATATTGGCATTTCGAATTCGTGTTAACATATCTGAAATTGTGTCGTTTACCAAAATTCTCTCCTTAAATCTTAAATTTTCTCATTTTTTATTCTTGTGACCAACGTTTACGTTTTAAATGTCTTTTCTTATCCCAAGCTTGATTAATCTCTGGAATAGATGCATATTTTTCATAGTATCCACAATCATTTAATGGAAAACGTAAAAATTTAAATAAGATCATCCCATTTAAAATTTTATCGATTGATTTTGATCTATAGTGTGGTGAGCAGTTTTCTAAAACTATAGTAATAGTCAAACCTTGAGTTTGTTCTACTTCATCATAATCCACTTCTGGAAAAATTAATTGTTCTTTTAAACCGAAGCTATAATTTCCTGCTTTATCAAAACTTCGTAAAGATAAACCACGAAAATCGCGAATTTGAGCAAAGGTAAAAAAGATTAATTTCGTTAAAAATGTATACATTTTTTCACCCCGTAATGTAACACTTAATCCTAATTCCATATTCTCACGGATTTTAAATCCAGCAATTGCTTTTTTTGCTCTTGAAATAACTGGTTTTTGTCCCGTAATTCGTTCAAATTCTTCAATATTCTTTTTTAAAATATTGGTATTTTGAGCAGCTAAGCCAAGTCCACGATTAATTTGAATTTTTTTTAATTTCGGAACAGTATGAGGATTTCTGAATAATTTTGGGCTATTTTTTATTAAAATTGGCTTGATCCCTTCATTGTACTCTTTCTTGATATCGTCAAGTAAATTATGAATATCAGCAATTTCTTCTAATGAATGTTGATTTAGCATATTAAGATACTTCTTTTAAATTTAATCTCACATTTGAATGATGAATCGGAGCTTCCAATTGTTTAATTTCTCCAATTTCATTCTCTGTATTTGGTTTAACATGTTTAAATTTGAAATTAATTCCTTTAACAAGAACTTTTCCTGTTTTCTTATTAATTTTGATAATTTCACCTGTCTCATTCTTATGAAAGCCAGAAATAATAACAACAATATCACCGACTTTTACATGAATTTTTTCTTTCTTTGACATTTATAAAACCTCCGGCGCTAATGAAACAATTTTAGAAAAATTCTTATCACGAATTTCACGCGCTACAGGTCCAAATACACGAGTTCCCCGTGGATTACTCTCGGCATTTACAATTACAGCTGCATTGTCATCAAATCGGATATACATCCCATCTGGACGACGAATCGTTTTCTTTGTTCGTACAACAATTGCTCTAACGACATCAGAGCGTTTTACTGGCATATTAGGAATAGCTTCTTTAACTACTGCAATAATAGTATCACCAATTTTTGCATATTTTTTGTTACCACCTAATACCCGAATACACATAACTTTTTTAGCACCCGTGTTATCGGCTACTGTTAACATTGTTTGAGGATAAATCATAAAAATATCATTTAACTTATACTAACGATGATTTTGAAAGAACTTTTATTAATTTCCAACGTTTTCTTTTACTTAATGGACGACATTCTTCAACTAATACTTGATCACCGATATTACAAGTTTCTAATTCATCATGAGCTAAATATTTTTTAGTCTTTGATAATGTTTTCGAATAAATTGGATGTGAATATCGGTCGTCAATTTTTACCACAATAGTTTTTTGCATTTTATTACTAATTACAATACCAATTTCTTGCTTGACTGGCATTCAAAACTCCTTAAATTTCTATTGAATAGTATAATTTTTACCATTGAATCTTAACTTAATCACTGATTAAGTGGTTAATTCTTCTTTCTGTTCAAGATCTTGTAATCTTGATGTTAAAAGTGTTTTTAATTGAGCTAAGCGACACTTAGCAAATTTTATTTCATGTGATTTAAAATTTTGACGCGTAGCTTTTTTAAAACGTAAATTAAATAATTGATTTTCAGTTTCAATAATTGCTTTTGAAATTTCTGCATTTGAAAGTGAAATAATATCAGTAAACTGAGGTACACCCATATTTGTTATTTAATATTTGTCTTTAATAATAAATTTTGTTTTTAGTGGTAATTTGTAAGCTGCTAAATTCAGCGCACCTTTAGCAACTTCTTCAGGAACAGATCCAATTTCAAAAATAACCGTTCCTGGTTTTACTACAGCTACCCAATAATCAACAGCCCCTTTCCCTGAACCCATTCTCGATTCAGCAGCACGAGCAGTTACAGTTTTATCCGGAAAAATTCGAATCCATAATTTAGCTCCACGTTTTGTATAGCGCGTAATTGTTCGTCGAGCGGCTTCGATTTGACGTGATGTCACCCAGGTTGGTTCTAGTGCTTGTAAACCAAAATTTCCAAAGCAAATTTCATTCCCACGAGTTTTTTGCCCGCGCATACGTCCACGATGATGTTTTCTATATTTTGTTCTTTTTGGACTTAACATAACAAATTAATTTAATAAATTATAATCTTTCTCAATTGTTGAAATTTTCCTTTATTTTGACAAGATTTCACTTTTAAATAACCAAACTTTAATTCCTAAAACACCATAAATTGTATTTGCTTCTTGTGTTGCATAATCAATATCGGCACGTAAAGTTTGTAAAGGTACACGACCTTCTCGAATCCATTCACTTCGAGCAATTTCGGCACCATTTAAACGTCCAGAAACTTGAATTTTAATTCCATTTACATTTTGTTTTTGAGCTCGTTGTAAGGCTTCACGAATTGCTCGTCTGAAGGCAACACGTTTTTCTAACTGTTCAGCAACTAAATTAGCTAAAAGAGAAGCATCTAAATCAACTTTTTCTACTTCAAAAACATTAATTGTCAGTTGACGACCGTCTGGTAATAGTTTTTTAAGATTATTTAGTAAATTTTCTAATCCAGAACCCATCTCGCCGACTAATATACCGGGTTTGCCAGTTTCAAGATTTAATTGAATTTGATCATTTAATCCATTTCGATTAATTTGAACATTTGCAATACTATTTGTTCGTGCAATTTTATTTATATAAGTTCGAATTTTATCGTCTTCTTCTAAAATGTTGCCATATTGATTAAAATTAGCATACCATTTTGATTTATGGTCTTGGGTAATACCTAATCGAAATCCTAAAGGATGTGTTTTTTGCCCCATAGAATTAATTCCTTTAATTGTAAATTAATTTTATTATTTTGTTTATTAACTACTTGCTTTCATAATAACTGTAATATGGCAAGTTGGTTTTAAAATTTTATATGCTCGTCCTTGAGCACGTGGTCGAATTCTCTTTAATTTTGGACCTTCATCTGCAAAAATTTCATCAATGATTAGTTTCTTTTTGTCTAATCCATAATTATGTTTTGCATTTGCTGCTGCTGAATGAACTACTTGCCAAATAGGTCCACCAGCATCATATGGAAGAAATTCTAAAATCATTAATGCCTCTTGATATGAGCGACCTCGAATTTGGTCTAAAACTCGTCTTATCTTATGAGGAGACATACGAATATATTTAGCTACTGCTTTGACTGATTGGTTGTCTGACATAAATAATTTTTAATATTTAATATTCAATAAAAAGATTGAACTTTTAAAAAACTGAAAGTTTGAATATTCATAATTTTTCATGAATCTAATCAAAAATAAACTTATCCTTCCAAAAACTTTACCATAAGAACTCTTCTTTTTCAGGAAGTCTTGGAATTTTATATAAAAGTTTGATTGTTATATAACTATAGTGCTGAGAGCTCGATGAATTATTCTTCAAAAACTTATTCGCTTTAGATATTTCCTGAATATAAATTTCATCAATCCAAATATTAAAGAAATCAATAGAAAAGTTGTTATGTAACGAAAGAACAGGTGAATACAAAATTCCTAAAAGATTATCTCGTTCACTCGGATTCGACTGAAACGAGTATAAAATATCGTCAATTGCATAAAAAATATACTTCTTTTGAAAACTATTGAAAATAAATTTAGCAACTGAAGATAATTTTTTATCATATTTTATTTGAAATGTTTTTGATGAACTAGACTCATAATCAGGATAAGCTACTTTCCCATCGCTTCGCTTCATTTCTTAATTTATTTAACGTTTTGTCTTTTTATCAGCTTTAATATGAGATCTAAAATTTCTGGTAGATACAAATTCTCCAAGTTTATGGCCAACTAATTGATCTGAAATAAATATTGGTACATGCTGTTTCCCATTATATACAGCGATTGTAAATCCAATCATACTTGGCAAAATAGTCGATGATCTAGACCAAGTTGTAATAGTATCTTTTTTACCAGCCTTATTCATTTGATTAATTTTTTTTAATAAATGATAAGCAACAAATGGGCTTTTTTTTAATGATCTTGGCATCTTTCAAATAGTTTTAATTTTTAAATTATTAAAGTGTATTTTAAGAACGTCGACGAAGAATATAAGCATCGCTTAATTTTTTTCTTTTTCTTGTCTTAATTCCTAATGCAGGTTTCCCCCATGGAGTTAACGGACGAGTTCGACCAATTGGAGCTCTTCCTTCCCCACCACCATGTGGGTGATCACATGGGTTCATCACAGAACCACGAACAGTAGGACGTTTTCCTAACCAACGAGTTCGACCCGCTTTTCCGCTTTGCACTAAAAATGCATCATTATTACTAACTTCACCAATTGTTGCGAAACATTCTTTTCGAATTAATCGAATCTCTTTTGATGGCAATCTTAAAGTAACATAATCTCCTTCTTTGGCCAAAATTTTGGCTGATGTACCACCTGCGCGAACAATTTGGCCACCACGATTTGGAATTAACTCAATATTATGAATGGATGTTCCTAACGGAATATCTTCTAAAGGTAGACTATTTCCAATAGTTAGTGATGAACCAGAACCCGAAAGAATAGTATCTCCAACACTTAAATTTTTTGGATGTAAAATATATCTTTTTTCACCATCCTTATAATTTATTAATGCAATTCTTGCATTTCGATTTGGATCATATTCAATAGATGCTACGGTACCTTCAATACCATATTTATTGCGTTTAAAATCAATTATTCTATAAAGTTTTTTATGACCCCCACCTCGATGACGAATAGTAATAACACCTCTATTATTGCGGCCTTTATTTCTATGATTTTTTCTAATTAAGCTTTTTTCGGGTTTAGTTTTTGTAATTTCACTAAATGATGAAAGTGCTCGATTTCTTGTACCTGGTGTATATGATTTGTAAAGACGAATACTCATAACCTTGATTCTTTTATTTTATTTATTTATTAATTCTCAGTAAATAAATTGATTACATCGCCTTCAGATAGAGTAACAATTGCCTTTTTATATTGAGGTTTCCAACCAATATATTTTCCTACACGTTTTTTCTTGCGTGGTAAACGAGATGTATTTACTTTTATAACTGTAACATTAAATAAATATTCAATTGCTGCTTTAATTGTAATTTTATCTGAAGAAGGATCCACGACAAAGCTATACTGATTGTTTTCTAAAAGTCGTGTAGCTTTATCTGTAATAATCGGATATTTAATAACTTGTGCATTACTACGAGAGAAATTAGAAGAATTAGTCACAATAAATCTCCTTTATATCATTTATTGCTAATGGAGTTAATACAATTTGCTTCGCTTTTAATAAACTTAGAGTATTCAGATTTGAAGCTGAAATTAGTTCAAGGTTTTTCAAATTTTGTGTTGATAATTTTAAAGGAGTTGTTTTTTTTGAAACAATTACTAAAACTTTTTGATCTAAATTAATTTGACAATCCTGACAAATTTTTAAAAAATTCTTCGTTTTTGGTTCACTAATTCCATTTTCTAAATCTTCAATAAGTATTATATTATTTTTTTTGTTATATAATAGCGTTTGTAAAGCTAATCGTCGTTCTTTTTTATTTAGTTTTAATGATAGGTTTTTTGGTTTTGGTCCAAAAATAACACCACCACCTTTCCATAAAGGTGAACGATTTGAACCTGCACGAGCACGTCCGGTACCCTTTTGACGCCATGGTTTCCGACCCCCACCGCGAACTTCACTTCGCGTTTTTGCTGAAGTAGTTCCTTGTGTTTGAGAACTAGAGTGTCGTAAAATATCTTTATGTAATAAGTAATTTCCAGAGTTTTCAAGAACAGTTAATTTTAGTTCATGGCTATCACTTAATTGTTTTCCACTTGTGTCTAATGGAATATATGTTATAAATTTTTGAATGGTCATACTTTCTATTTCAATATATTTATTTTGTAACTTAAATTAGTTTAAGTTTAGTCTGAAGGAACAATACTTAATAAATTTCCAGGCTTCCCAGGGACAGATCCTTTTATAACTAAAATATTTTCTTCTGGATTTGTTTGAATCACTTTCAATTTCTTGATTGTTGTAATTTTATTACCTAATTGCCCTGACATTTTCTTAGCCGGCAAAACACGACCTGGTGTTGTTCCCATACCGATTGACCCTGGTGCTCTATGATTTTTTGAACCATGAGTCATTGGACCTCGACTAAAGTTATGTCGTTTTTGAAGACCAGCAAAACCTTTCCCGATACTTTTACCTCTTACATTTACAAATTGACCTGGAGAGAATGAATCAACCTTTAAGATTTGACCAATTGAAAATTGATCTTCTTCCATTGTTCTAAATTCTTTTAAGTATTTTAAAGGTTGAATATTTGATTTTTGTAAATGTCCCAACTCTGGTTGAGTTAATGATTTACTTGAAACATTACCATAACCAATTTGAATTGAATCATAACCATCTTTTGATTTCATTTTGACTTGTGTTACTACACAAGGTCCAACTTTTAAAATTGTAACTGGAATAATATTCCCTGACTCATCAAAAATTTGAGTCATACCAATTTTATTCCCTAATAAACCTACACCCACAGGATTCCTCCAAATTTATTCTATAAAATTATTAACTTTGTTGTCTTTTTTACTTGTAGTACTTAATAAACTAATTAAAATCAGTAGATTATTAACTCACGAGTATAGAAAATTTACCAAATTTTGTCTAGATAAGAAATATAAACGTTATTATATATGTTTGACAGTTATTACGGATTTTGAGGTTTATGGAGATATGACTAATCAAATTATAATCTAATTCAAAATATAAACTATAAAAAAAAGAAAAAAATGGCAAAAGTTGTAGGTATTGATTTAGGTACGACAAACTCTGTAGTAGCAGCTATTGAAGGTGGACAACCAAGTGTAATTATCAACGCGGAAGGATTACGAACTACTCCATCTATCGTAGCATATACTAAAAAAGAGGAATTATTAGTAGGTCAAATTGCAAAACGTCAAGCTGTTATTAACCCTGAAAATACTTTCTTTTCAGTGAAACGTTTTATTGGGTCAAAAGAAGGTGAAATTGCAGAAGAATCAAAAAAATTACCATATAAAGTAGGGAAAGATCAAAATGACAATATTAAAATTAATTGTCCAGCATTAAAAAAAGAATTTAGTCCTGAAGAAATTTCAGCTCAAGTCTTACGAAAATTAATTAATGATGCCACAGATTATTTAGGACAAGAAGTAACTCAAGCTGTAATTACTGTACCAGCTTACTTTAACGATTCACAACGTCAAGCAACAATGGATGCTGGTAAAATTGCTGGTATTGAAGTTTTACGAATCATTAATGAACCAACAGCGGCGTCTTTAGCTTATGGATTAGATAAAAAACAAAACGAAACAATCTTAGTTTTCGATTTAGGTGGTGGTACATTTGATGTTTCAATTTTAGAAGTAGGTGATGGAATTTTTGAAGTTTTATCAACAGCTGGTGATACAAATTTAGGTGGTGATGATTTTGATAATACTTTAGTAAACTGGTTAATCAATGATTTTAAAGAAAAAGAAGGAATTGATTTAGGAAATGATATCCAAGCTTTACAACGATTAACAGAAGCTGCTGAAAAAGCTAAAATCGAACTATCGACTGTTGATAAAACAACAATTCACTTACCATTTATTACAGCAGATGCAACAGGTCCAAAACATATTGAGCAAGAACTAACGCGAGAAGTTTTTGAAAAATTATGTCAAGACTTAATAAGCCGTTGTCGAGTTCCAGTAGAAAAAGCATTAAGCGATGCAAGACTGGATAAATCTGATATTAATGAAGTGGTATTAGTTGGTGGTTCTACACGAATTCCAGCGATTCAAGGTTTAGTTGAATCTTTAACTGGTAAAAAGCCTAACCAATCTGTTAACCCAGATGAAGTAGTAGCTATTGGGGCCGCTATTCAAGCTGGTATTTTAGCGGGTGAAGTAAAAGATATTTTATTACTAGATGTTACACCATTATCATTAGGGGTTGAAACATTAGGTCAAATTATGACAAAAATTATTGCTCGAAATACAACAATTCCAGTTAAAAAATCTGAGATGTTTTCAACTGCGGTCGATAATCAAACAAATGTAGAAATTCACATTTTACAAGGTGAACGTGATATAGTGAAAGGTAATAAAAGTCTAGGTAATTTCCGATTAGATGGAATTCCAGCTGCTGATCGAGGTGTTCCACAAATTGAAGTAACATTTGATATTGATGTTGATGGAATCTTATCAGTGAAAGCAAAAGAGAAAGAAACTGGAGTAGAACAATCTGTCACAATTCAAGGTGCATCGAATTTAAATGAATCTGAAGTAGAAGAAATGTTAGCAGAAGCAGAAAAATATGCTTCTAGTGATAAAGAAAAACGAGAAAAGATTGAGTTAAAAAATCAAGCTGAAGCTTTATGTTTCGAAGCTGAAAAAGAGCTTTCTTCTGCCAAAGAAACTATTTCTGAAGAGAAGCAAGAAAACACTAAAAAATTAATTGAACAAATTCGAAAAGATAGTCAAAATGATGATTTTGAATCATTAAAATCAAAACTTGAACAATTAAGAACAGTGATGAAAGAAATGTTAGAAGCTAAAATGAATAATGCGTCAAATTCAGATTCAATGTCTGATTTAAATGATTTATAATGAGCTTAAAATTAAAGAAAATACTAATGTAAAAACATTAGTATTTTCCTAATCAAAAGAAAGAAAATAACTGAGTATTTTCTTTCTTTTGATTAGGAAAATACGTCAGATTGAATTGTAAAAATTAAACTTCCCGATCGTTTTAGAACCAGTGTAAGGCTGATCCAAAGAATTAGATGGCAGCTTAAGTGACTCAGAGATTTACAATTCTACTCTAATAAAATTCAATCTAGACTATATGGAATATGCTGTAATTTTAAAAACTCAAGAGTATTTCGATTCCATCTATCATTAAACGAATAAAAATTTTGAAAAGTGAAAAAAATAAAAGCACTTTTCAAAAAAAGCTAACAGAACTAGATTCAAACTACCAATCACCGATAGCTGGTAAATTACCGATAATGTCTGTAATATTAGACCAAGAACTAAAACGACCCATCTTTGTTAGCAGGAATATGTTGACCAAATAATAGCCTAACAGAAAGTAAGTTTCCAAATACAAGAATGTTGATACAGAAAGGGGAAGAAGGAAAACCGGATAAAATTTTAGCAATATTTTTTAGAAAGGATATGACCAAGATTGCAGACAGTTTCAAAGGTGGATATAAATAATAATATGAAAATAAAAAGTATTAGATTTGCTCATGAAATTCAAGACTTCTTATACCCCCAAAATTTCCCATTTGTTTTGACTTTATCAGTTACATGACAATAAAAGCAATCTCCCGTTAGTGTATCTAAATAATAACGCGTTTTTTGCTTCCCGTGATATGGACTCTCCTCTAAAACAAATTTTGCCATTCCTAAATCTGTTGATTCCATAGCTTTTCTGACTTTCGAACGAAATTCTTCCATTGCTTCGCGTGTTGGTACTAAACAGCTTTCTCTTTTCCATTTTTTCTGATCAGTTTGAGTTGGGCACTGAGCTGGTTCTTCTTGAATGCCAATTTCTGAACCATGTGCATAAGTTTGAGAAACAGTTTTCGCCTTCCCAATCCTTAAAAATTAAAGGTTGTAAGGTAGGGACGGCGTAAGTAGCAATGATTTCTTTACTTAATAATTTAGTCGGTTTACTTTGTGGTAAAGGTGTACTTTCTGGTAAAGCTAACTCTTGACTTTCAGATTGCTCCCCTTCCGAATCTGAAACCACACAAAAATCCGTATCCTTAAATTGACGACCGTAAAAACCTTTTGAGGAGTCCTCTTGAGCTGCTTGCCAATCTTTCGGAGTGGTATTCCATTTGTTTTTTAAGGGATATTATGGGGTTAGTACCCTCCGAACCACCCCCACTCCCACTTCCAGCCTTATATTGACCTGCTAGTTTGGGGTTTGGGGTTTGGGTAGCCTTTACCGTCAGTTGTTAATTTAATAAATTAATTATTTTACATTCTATTAACAATTCATGCACGCATGGATATTTCTATTTCATAATTTTATCTAATATAGAATTATGGAATTAAACGTTAGATCGTAGTTTTCAATATTATCAATAGATTCATCCTTTTCAATAAGCTGATCTAAAAATTTCTTTCTCGCAATAGAACGATTTTTTAATTGTTATTCTAATTTGTCAAAGGATTTACTTGTTTATTTATCTTTTCTAACTTTTTTCGAAATTTTAGACAATGTAGAGAACCTTTCATTAGTACTCTTTGGTTAATGAGTTTCGTTTTTTACTAGTTAATTTTTGTTTGGAAATAATTTCAAAATAAAACTGTTAGCGAATTTAAGATTCACTAACAGTTTTACTATCATCAACAATAATACATTCAGTTGTTAAAATCATACTTGCAATTGATGTTGCATTTTGCAGTCCTGAACGTGTTACTTTCGCTGGATCTACAATTCCTTCTTCATACATATTTCCAAAAGTATTTTTGGCAGCATTATAACCAATTTCAAATTCTTGTTGTTGAACTTTTTCAATGATTACTGGTCCATTAATACCAGCATTTTCAGCAATACGTTTAAGTGGTGCTAAAATTGCTCTTGAGATAATCATTGCTCCTATAAGCTCATCTTCTTTTAGATTATTTTTAGCCCATGTTACAAGATTTTCAGATAGATGAGTTAAAGTTGCTCCCCCACCTGGAACAATTCCTTCTTCAACAGCAGCTCGTGTTGCATTAATAGCATCTTCTAGTCTTAATTTTTTATCTTTCATCTCCGTTTCAGTAACAGCACCAACTCGTATAACAGCAATCCCACCGGATAATTTAGCAATTCGATCTTGTAATTTTTCTTTTTCATAACCTGTATCAGCTAAATTGATTTGTTTTCGAAGTTGCTCACATCGAACTTGAATATCTTCATTAGTTTGACCATCTGCAACAATTGTTGTTGTATCTTTGGTTACTATAATTCGCCGAGCTTGGCCTAATAAATTTAACTGAATATTATCTAAACTTAATCCTGCATCTTGAGTAATTACAGTCCCGCTTGTTAAAATAGCAATATCTTCTAACATTTGTTTCCGTAATTCACCGAAACCTGGAGCTCGAACAGCTACGACATTAATAATACCACGTAATTTATTTAAAATTAATGTTGCTAATGCTTCTTTTTCTACATCTTCAGCAATGATTAAAAGTGGGCGTTTTGTTTTCGTTATTTGTTCTAAAATTGGTAATAAATCTTGCTGAACTAATGTAATTCTTTTATCTGTTAGAAGAATATAAGGATTATCGTATAAAGCTTCCATTTTCTCAGTATTCGTAATGAAATAAGGAGAAATAAAACCTTTTTCTAATTTCATCCCTTCAGTGATTTCTAATTCTGTAACAATTCCTTTACCTTCTTCTAAGGAAATTACACCTTCTTTACCAACTTTAGCTAATGCATCTGCAATTAAAGATCCTATGACATCATCATTTCCAGCAGAAATTGATGCAACTTGTTGAATAGATTGAATATCTTCAACTGGTTGTGCAAACTCATTAATTTGAGTAACTAAATACTGAGCGGCTTTTTCCATGCCTAATTTAATAGAAATTGGATTTGCTCCTGCAGCGACGTTTTTTAATCCTTCTTTGACCATAGCATAAGCTAAAACTGTTGCTGTTGTTGTACCATCACCTGCTACATCATTTGTTTTTGAAGCAGCTTGACGAATTAAAGAAACACCTGTATTCTCAATATGGTCTTCTAATTTAATTTCTTTTGCAATAGTAACTCCATCGTTTACAATTTGAGGTGAACCATAAGATTTTTCTAATACTACATTTCGACCTTTGGGTCCTAAAGTAACAGAAACAGCTTCTACCATAATTTCCATACCACGTTCAAGAGCACGTCGTGCATTATCTTGATATAAAATTTTTTTTGCCATATCTATGAATTAATTATTTTTTATATTTACTAGTAAAAATATCTAAAAGATTAAGTTAATTTAATAATTATAAATTTTGCAAGATTAAAAGTAAATTCTATAAAATTTTTTTAGAACTTTACTAAACTTATGTTTTTATAGTAATATAATAATTTAGAATTACATTTTGGGCTTGTAGCTCAGTGGACTAGAGCACGTGGCTACGAACTACGGTGTCAGGGGTTCGAATCCCTTCTTGCCCAATCTTGAAATTATTCAATTTGAATTAGAATTTCTAATTCAAAATCTCTGGGGCGTCGCCAAGTGGTAAGGCTGTGGACTTTGACTCCGCCATTCGCAGGTTCGAATCCTGCCGCCCCAGTTTAGTTTAATTTGATTAATCATTAACAAAGAAAAAAAGTTGTTTTTCATTCTTAGAATTTGCATAATAAAATTAAAGGATAATTATTATAATTTCTAAATAACGAATCAAATCATGGAAGCTAAAATTCAATTTATAAAAGGTCTTGATGAGAAAGTTTTGCCAGATGTTCGTTTAACTCGATCAAGAGATGGAAGTACTGGAACAGCAACTTTTAGATTCAAAAATCCTAATATTTTAGATAAAAGTACTGCAAAAGAAGGCGAGATTACAGGAATGTATTTAATTGATGAAGAAGGAACTTTAGAAACACGTGATGTAAATGCAAGGTTTGTAAATGGAAAACCAGAAGCAATTGAATCAATTTACATTATGAAAAGTCCGAAAGCCTGGGATAGGTTTATGCGATTCATGGAAAGATATGGAGAAACGAATGGATTAGTCTTTACTAAAGCGAATTAAACAAGGGACAAATTAAACCAATCTTCAAGAAAGGTTTAAATGTCCTTTGTTTGTATTTTCTCCTCATTTTCAGCAAGAGATTGTTAACCACCTCCAACAATTGTAACAATTTCAATTTTGTCATTATCCTTGATATAAAGTTTGTTCCAATTTTTCTTATTACAGATTGAATTATTATATTCTAAGACTAATAACGAAGTATTATAATTAAAATAAGTTACTAATTGTAAGAGACTTATTTCATCTTTTATGGAATATTTCTCACCATTTAAAAAAAAGTTTTTAGATTTCAGCATGAACTTAAATTTTTTTAGAAAATAAACTAGACGTAAAATAATATCAACTGATATTATATAAGTCAAGATAGTTTGGCGGGTGTAGCCAAGTGGTTAAGGCAGTGGGTTGTGATTCCACCATTCGCCGGTTCAAGTCCGGTCACTCGCCCTTCTTTAAAAATTTAGACTTCAGTATTCATAAAAATCATTTAGAAATTAAAAATTTATTTGTATGTCACGTTATCGCGGACCTAAATTAAGAATTAGTCGAAGATTAGGTATATTACCAGGTTTAACGACAAAAAAATCAAATAAAACTAATCGTCCTGGTAAAGATGGAAGTGCTGGTGGAGATAGTAAAAAATTAACAGAATATGGTGTTCGTCTAGAAGAGAAACAAAAATTAAAATTTAACTATGGATTAACAGAAAGCCAACTGTTTAGATATGTTAAAGAGGCCCGTCGTCGTCAAGGTGTTACAGGTTTAATTTTACTTCAATTACTAGAAATGCGTTTAGATAGTTTATGCTTTACTTTAGGTTTTGCAAAAACTATGGCTCAAGCCCGTCAGTTAGTAAATCATGGACATATCACAGTAAATAACAAAGTTGTTAGTATTCCAAGTTTCCAATGTAGATTAAATGATGTAATTAGTATTAAAGGAAAGAGTACATCGAAAAATTTAATTGAAAATAACATTAAAGAAAATCAAGTTAATAATATTCCAGCTCATTTAAAATTTGATTCTTCAAAATTAGAAGCAACAGTTTTAGATTATTGTGATCGAAGTGATGTTGGCTTACAACTAGATGAATTACTTGTTATTGAGTATTATTCAAGACGATAATTTATTGCTTAGCTCTTCTGAAAGATTTTCATTTTATACACAAAATACCATATTTCTACAAAAAATATTATTATTATTATAATTATTTCTATGTTAAAATTAAGATTAAAACGAATTGGACGAAAACGTTCACCTGCTTATCGTTTAGTTGTTATTGAAAATTCAGCTCGACGAAATGGTAGACCAGTTGAAGAAGTTGGTTATTATGACCCGATTTCAAAAAAATCTAAATTTGAAGTTGATAAAATCCAAAAATGGTTAGGTCATGGTGCAAAACCAACACAAGTAGTTTCAAGTTTATTAAAAAAAGCTGAAATAATCGTGAAATAACTATAAAAAAATAATTTCAACTAGTAACTAAAAGCAAAGTTTCATTATATAAAATCTTGAATAAGTTACAAATGGTTGAAATTCTAAATTAATTAAAAAATCTCAACAAATAAAACAAGTCAATAAACTAATAGAATATAGTTTAATGATAATCTAAAAGATAGATTTGATATTTGATTCTAGCCGCTTAGAAAGCTTCTCAGGTGGCTTTTAACCAGATGACTATTGTCAGAGTCTTCAAATCAAAATAGAAGGATTCTTGGTGGGAAAGATTAAATATCAAAAGTTTAAATGAAAAGTAAACTAAAAGAACATATTAATTTTTAATATGTTCTTTTAGTTTACTTTTCATTTACCCTTCTACTATCGCGCTGCAACACTCAAACGCTCCTACAGCAAAATTAGGATCCCCTGTCACACATGCAGCTCCACCACAAGCAAGAGCTCCCGCACAAAGAATCGGATATTAAATAACTGGTGGGGTACAGTCGATAATGATCCCTTTTACTCCAGCAACTATAGCTCGACTAGGAGTTGTCGCGTTATAAACTTTTACGCATGTTCTAACAAATCCATACGCTGAACCAGCAACTGGTACAAATGGCGCAACGGCTTTTAAAGCTGTATTTACAATCATAAACCTAACTCTTTTAGTTATTAATTATTTTACTAATCGAAAAACAATTCCACGGAATAACCATGTTGCACCTTTAAATAAACCAGGATTAATCTTACTTGTAACAGGATTTATTCCTAGTCCAATCCCTACAGCTGACATTAATAGAATTAATAATTGGCCTGTCATATGTTTTTTTATTTTTTTATGATATTTTTTTATGATATATTTTTAAAAAAAATATCATAAAAAAATAAAAAAACAACTTTTTTCGCTCAAAAAAATATAATTTCTAAAAATTTTTATTACTTTGTAAGTAAATGTATAGTAACATGTAACTAAGCAGTTACTGAAGCTGCGTTATGAATGCCGTTTAAGTGTAGCCGGATAATTGAAACTATACCTTTTGAACAAATCGGTAGAACCATCGCGTTTAGTATTTCGATTTATTGTTACGGAAAAATTCTTCTTCGTGCCTATCGTTATGGCCAAGAGTTCCTAGTGAAGTATAAACATAAAAAATTATTAAAGTCAACTAAACTTTTTATAAGTTTGATTTCTATTCAATCAGCTAAGCGTAGACGGCTTTATCAGTTTGTTGTGAATTAAGCCGAGAGGTTTCCCCCTTTCGGTTTAAAGTTATTTATTAGTTATAATTTATAAATTTTTATAATTAGTTTAAGTCTAGTTGAAATTTTGAACCCCTGTTAATAAGAAATTAATTATTTTTTATTTGAATTGAAGAGTCTATTCAAAACACAATTACATCCTCTTATTCGCCTTTATTACGTCGCTAAGAACTATTTTTATTTAATATATCTAGGAGATAATAAATGAACCAAAATAAATTAAGTTTTGCTAGTGAGAATTTAGTAGTGGATTTTTAACGTTACAATTTGCAGTCTATTGATAAATATGAAATTATAGAAGTAGCTGAGTATCTTTCCAAAGAATATTCTTGCAATAGTGTTTTTATAGACCAGAAAAAAACTTATTCGTTGATTGAAAAAGATAGATTCAGTTGTAAGGCGAAATTTCTAACTAGCCATACATTTAACCGTTTTCGATAAATTGATCAAATCTGTTTCGTAAATAGACTCTTTAGTAATAGAAATAGATATTTTATTAATAGACTTAAAGAAAGAAGAATTTGATTAAGATAACTGGGAACGGAGGGACTTGAACCCTCACGCCTATCACTAGGCAATGGATTTTAAGTCCATCGTGTCTACCAATTTCACCACATTCCCGTGAGTATTGTTATTATAATAGATCAATTTGAATCTAAAAACAATCTTATAGTTTAAGTTTGTTTCAGGCGGCACCCAGATTCGAACTGGGGATAGAGGATTTGCAATCCACTGCCTTACCACTTGGCCATACCGCCAGATTCAAATATATTTTATCTTTACTGTGTCTATTATAATCTATTTGCTAAACAGAGTAAAATAAAAATTCAATTTGAAATATTATTTCAAAAATTTTACTAGAAATGAATGTATAATAGATATTAAAGTGAATAGAATTGAAACTTTTCAAATTAAACGAGAAATATCTATGTTTGAAAAATTTACTGAAGGCGCGATAAAAGTTATTATGCTATCTCAGGAAGAAGCTCGCAGAATGGGCCATAATTTTGTAGGTACAGAACAACTTTTACTTGGTGTTATTGGTCAAAGACATGGTATTGGAGCAAGAGCATTAAAAAAACTAAAAGTTACATTAAAGAAAGCTCGAAAAGAAATTGAATTATATATTGGACGTGGTACGGGTTTTGTAGCCTCAGAAATTCCATTTACTCCAAGAGCAAAACGCGTGTTGGAAATGGCGGTTCATGAAGGAAAAGACTTAGGCCAAAATTTCGTAGGAACTGAACATATCTTATTAGCTCTTATTGCCGAATCAGATGGTGTTGCAATGAGAACTCTAGATAAGTTAAATGTTGATATTCCTAAATTAAGAAATTTAATTTTAACTTATATTGAAGAGACACAAGAAGAAATCTTACGTCCTTTAACACAAGCTGAAAAATTCTTACTTGAACGGGATAAAAAAGGAAGTCCTACTCCAACATTAGATGAATATGCTGAAAATGTTACTAAAGAAGCAATCGATGGTAACTTAGATCCAGTAATTGGTCGTGAAAAAGAAATTGACGACGTTATCGCAGTATTAGCTCGACGTACTAAAAACAACCCTGTTCTTATCGGTGAACCGGGTGTTGGTAAAACTGCTGTTGCAGAAGGATTAGCTCAACTAATTCTAACGGAAAAAGTACCTGATTTCTTAGATGGTAGTTTAATCATGGCATTAGACCTTGGTTCAATCTTAGCCGGAACGAAATATCGTGGTGAATTTGAAGAACGATTAAAACGAATTGTAGAAGAAGCTCAAAATGATTCTGCAGTGATTATCGTAATTGATGAAATTCACACTTTAGTAGGTGCCGGAGCTGCAGAGGGTGCAGTAGATGCTGCAAATATTTTAAAACCTGCTTTAGCTCGAGGAAAGTTCAGATGTATTGGAGCAACAACGAACGATGAGTATCGAAAATATATTGAACGTGATCCAGCATTAGAACGACGTTTCCAACCAGTCCATGTAGAAGAACCAAGTGTTGGTACTACTATTGAAATTTTACGTGGCTTAAGATCGAAATTTGAGCAACATCATACATTAAGTTATCATGATAAAGCTTTAGAACAAGCAGCGATTCTTTCAGATAAATATGTTGCAGATCGATATTTACCAGATAAAGCTATTGATGTTTTAGATGAAGCTGGTGCTCGAGTTCGTTTAGAAAACCGACGTTTACCATTAGGTTTACGAAGCTTAATGCATGAATTACAAGAAACAATCAAAGATAAAGAAGATTGTATTAAAGAACATGATTTTGAAGCTGCAAAACAGTTACTAGATCATGAAATGGAAGTTCGAACACATATTCGAATTATGAAACAATCAGCTTTAACAAGTGAAGCACGTGGTTTTAGTCGTCGTGATGTAGATATGGTTACTGAAACTGATGTTTCAGATGTTATTTCAAATTGGACAGGAATTCCAGTAACGAAAATTACAGGTTCAGAATCTGCTCGTTTACTAAAAATGGAAGATACTCTTCACGAACGAATTATTGGTCAAAAACATGCTGTTGTGGCAGTTTCAAAAGCCATTCGTCGTGCCCGAGTTGGCTTACGAAATCCAAATCGACCAATTGCAAGTTTCATCTTTGCTGGGCCGACAGGGGTTGGTAAAACTGAATTAACGAAAACTTTATCAGATTATATGTTTGGCAGTGAAGATAGCATGATTCGTCTTGATATGTCCGAATATATGGAGAAACATACGGTAGCTAAACTTATTGGTTCACCACCAGGTTATGTTGGTTATAACGAAGGAGGTCAATTAACAGAAGCAGTTCGTTCAAAACCATATTCCGTTGTATTATTAGATGAGGTTGAAAAGGCTCATCCAGATGTCTTTAATTTATTATTACAAATTCTAGATGATGGACGTTTAACAGATTCAAAAGGTCGTGTTATTGATTTCTGTAATACCTTAATCATTATGACTACGAACTTAGGTGCAAAAATCATCGAGAGAGAAAGTGGGATTAAACCAAAATCAGAACAAGGTGAAGGTTTCAAAATCACCCCAGATGCAGTTGCAGGTTGGGAGCCAGTTCCTGAACCAATAAAAGACCCTGAAATCTTTGAACGAGTAACTAAATTAGTAAATGATGAATTAAAGAATTTTTTCCGTCCAGAGTTTTTAAATCGTATTGACGAAATCGTAGTATTCAATCATTTAACTCGAATTGATATTTGGGAAATTTGTGATTTAATGATTAAATCAGTTCAGAATCGACTAAAAGACAAAGGAATTAACTTAATAGTAGATTTATCTGTTCAAGCTTTTTTAACAGATGAAGGTTATGATCCTATTTATGGGGCTCGTCCATTACGTCGAGCTATCATGAAATATTTAGAAGATACATTAGCTGAACAATGTTTATCAAAAACATTATACCCGAATACGAAAATTCACGTAAGTCGTAAAAAAGTTGAAGGTACCTTAATGACATACACTAATGAGATTGAAGTTAGAGTTGATTTTAGTGATGTCGATCCAAATCTTTTAAATGGTTCAGAAATGAATGATGAAGAAAAAGAGTCGGTAACGGATCAAATAAAATCAGAAACTACACTTTTAAGCGATGATTCATCAAATGATAATGATTTAGACGATTCAAATTTAGATAATAATGCTTTAAATTTAACTGGTGCTGGGAAAGCTACTCGATTCTTTAAGAAAAAAGGTTAATTCCAATATTATCACATAAATTATAAATTTTAATAAAAAATATAATTAGAACAGCTTCTATGTTTTTTTACTATACAGAGAGTGGAAAGCTTCGACCTTTTTTTGGTACATATTGGGATAGGCTATTTTTCAATACAGTTATTATCTCGCTATTAATGGATATTGTAATGTATGGTGTATCTAAAATTACAATAAAATGGCTAAAATCAGACTCAAATAAGTCAAAGAAAACTGTGGAAGATATTGTAACGAATTTAACACCAGAACAAGCTCTGAGGTTGCTTACAGTTTATAATTTTGCAGTAAATTCTAATGAAGATTCTTTGACTAACACGTTGAAATTACGGGGTGGTGTCATAGATTTCTATAATGAGTTTTTGCCTTTATTCGAGAATGATGAGAATGATAAGAATGATCTTAGTTTTTCAGCAAAATTAGCTTTATATAGCTGGGCTATGCAAGACGCAGTTAGAGCTTTATATGTCTCTATTATTGCAGCCTCAATTAGACAAAAACGAAAATTGTATAAACTATCTAAACTAATAATGTATAAAATACTAGACGCTCTTCTAGCTCAGTCACATATACGTGGGGCTATAGTTTCTCTTATACTATTAGTTTTCGAACCGTCGGGGATATTTCCAACTGTACCAATAGAAGTTCAACTGGGCGTCGGTACTGTAGTATCTGTATCAGGTCTTCAGTGCATTAAATACAAATATAAGATACCGGGACGAGTTTATTATTCTACATTGGGTGCAATATTTTTTGGAATCTTTGCTATACAACAATCTCTATATCTAACTCTTTATAAGTATGCAAAACATTTTGTTGATTTTATTCCTGAGTCGGTGAAATTCGCAATTAAAGATGCATCATATAATCACCAGGTTGGTTATGTAACATTTCCCCCTGACCGTGACGATAGAGTTAAGATGGACGAAAAGCCAAAAACATACTTACGTCACAGTGACAAACCAGAATTACCGAATCAACATTCAGAATGGAAGGTCGTAAAGTTCGGTAGAAACTTAGAGAAATACGCAACTGAAAGAGTTTCTCAATTACTAGGATATACAGTAGATACTGACGAAAACTTATATGATAAGTTATCAGAAAAAAAAGTAAAATATTAAATAATTTTACTTTTTTTTCTAGATGTTTGAAGATATATTAATGAAACAAAAATTTCTTAAAAAATTCTAATGAAATCTTGAACACAGATTTCATAATAGACAGACTGACAAGTTCTCGTATCCAGAACGTTTTGAGATGATGGTATAAACTCAACCCTATAAACTTTATCTTTCCAATGACTATAAGGGTTATAATCCGGATAATAAGATTTTAACAACTTGAAATTATATTTTTTTGTTGTAATAACAAAAATCGGTTTTGTTCCCATCAATTTGAATTTTTCTTGAATATAAATTTGAAAGTTCGAGGCTTGATCGAAGCTTAAAATAGTAATATCTTCGGCCAACCGAGTTTTCATTACTATTCTATATGGAATAGTCTTTTTGATTCTTTCAATGAACTTTAGTTCTATTTTTCTATTCAGTTTATCTAACGTACAAGTACGTTCGGATAATGGTATCATTACTGAATTTTTTTTGGGTACTTTTTTTCTATTAAAATCATGTACAGAAAGTCGACGAAATATTCTTCTTTGATTAAACTCTGATTTTTGTATATTTTCATCACTGAAATTTGTTTTTTTAGGATCATCAAAACCTTTATAAATAAAGAAGAAGTTTTTTGTATCAGATTTCAGATCTAAATATTGAACTTTTTCAACAGGTTGAGAATTAGAGACTAATGTTAAGTCTGATTTTGATAATTTAAATGGTGAATAATAAAATAACATCACCATAAAAAAAATACCAGCAAGAAGTCTTGGAATTTTTTTTTTGAAAAGTTTTAATTTTTGATAGAAGTTTTTAATTTTTTTATTATCTTGAATTATTGATTTTTTATAAATTAGTAAACAATTAAGCAAAAGTTTGAAAACAATAGGTATTTCATCAACCCTAAAAGTCCAACTTAAAACAACTAATATTAAACATTTGACTTCTTTACTAGAACTTTCTGTTTCAAATAACTTTAAGATATAAATATCAATTAGAAATTGAAAGGCAAGATCTAATGTTTGAAGATGTTTTTTAGTCAAGCTGGGTTCTTGTTGAATTGATTTATAAATTTTGATTAATTTTTTATAACAATATTTTTGTTTACGATTTTTGTAATACACTTTATAAATTAAATAAAATTGTTTATTTTTAGATTACAATATATTTATTTATTTGAAGTGCGTCAATTATGAAAACAAAAATAACTGAAGAAATAATATTAACCAATCAGGCTTAGACCAATCATCTTTTGAAACTAATGCTATGCCGATTAGACTATTTAGAAATAATATTAGAAATAGATAACTATAAATCCAATCACAAATGCTTTAAAATTTTCTATTGGTGAAGGAAAAGCTAATTTAAGAATTACAAATCAAGTTTATTTGGATGAATTTCTGTCTGATAAAAATATTGTTGCTTGTATTTTTATAGATGTCGAATTTAAAAATTGCAGATTTGAAAATATAAACTTTGATAGTACGGTTTTTTCACAATGTAAATTCGATCAATGTATTTTTAGTGGGTCAAATTTGGATCTAGCAGAAATACGTTGCTGTAAATTCAAGAGTTCTAAATTTATTCAATCCAATTTAACTAATTTAGAAGTGGAACAAGCAAGATTCGATTTTTGTAAATTCGACGAAGTTTCGTTTGGTAAGTCTTACATCGCAAACTCTTCTTTTTCTTCTTGTGAATTTGAGAATATAAATTCTCAAAGTTTATTTTCAATCATTGAAAGTTCCAAAATATCTATCAATAATACTCAATCTATATTATTTGAGGGAAGCTTTGATTTTTATAAAGTTTTAAAATTTTTAACTTCAGCTTAAATTTAACTGGTGCTGGGAAAGCTACTCGATTCTTTAAGAAAAAAGGTTAATTCCAATATCCAATAAAAGAGTTAAATTTTCCTATTCTTAGAATTAAGAACTCTGATAGTTTATCAGAATTCTAATTAGGAGAATAGGAAGATTTAACTATTGAATTTGATGAGGAATTATAACTATGATAAAAAAAACAAGTGAAGAAACATTAACAGCAGAGCAAAGAGTATTAAATTATAGAGTATTTCTAGAAGATTGTATAGCTTGGGGGCAAAAAGAAGAACTTTTAGAAATTCTTTATGATTTTGCGGATGATCGAATAACGGCGGATACTTTTGAAGATAAATATTTTACGTTACGAGCTCAAATGATGGAAAAATGTGAGATTTATAGCAATTTAATTGAAAATAATTTACTAGATTCGGAAACAGAATTTGAAATTCATTTCACTTCAAAATCGAGTCTTTTTTCTACACATATTTATCTGTATCTTTTTGATTATGTTGAAGCATATTCAGCAGATATAAGTGATGATGAATCGAGCACTTATGGTTACAGTGCAAATGGATTGAAGAAGGTCGTGAAAGAAGACTTGATACCAACTCTTGCAAGATTTGATATTGTCAAGAATGAGAATGATCTACAACTTTTTGAGGATAACTCATCGATTCGAAACGTAGTGGATGAGCAAGTTCTTCAACAAACAATGATCTTCTTTAGTTTTGGAAGTTTAGTCGCTTATTCTATTTTAAAACCTGGCTTTCTTTCTTTTTT
>JACCDQ011731020.1_pt1 | contig 48480 bp, 38 predicted proteins | sample 7446031 | NCBI WGS metagenome assembly JACCDQ01 (sample SAMN15323442, study PRJNA562643) | freshwater metagenome | isolation source: river surface water | place: USA:Blue River Watershed | collected 2017-08-17
CGAGCGGGCGGCGGGCGCGGCGCAGGAGCGCGCCGGCCGCGGCGAGCGGCTCGGCCGCGCAGGGCGGGCGCTCGACGGTGTAGACGCGTTTCTCGAAGAAGTTTGCCGGATAGAGGCCGGTCTCGGCCTGCACGTCCTCGGGGAGGGCAAGCGTCACGGCGCCGGTTTCGGCGGGGTCGGCGAGGACGCGCATGGCTTCGGGCAGGGCGGTGAGCAGCTGCTCGGGGCGGTTGATGCGGTCCCAGAATTTCGAGACGGGACGGAAGCAGTCGTTGACGGAGACGTCGTGGGATCCCGGATACTCCAGCTGCTGGAGGACGGGACCGGGGCGGCGGTTGGCGAAGATGTCGCCCGGCAGCAGGAGCACGGGCAGGCGGTTGACGGTGGCGACGCCGGCGCCGGTGATCATGTTGGTGGCGCCGGGGCCGATGGAGCTGGTGCAGGCAAAGGTGCCGAGGCGCTGGCGGGTCTTGGCGAAGGCGACGGCGGCGTGGACCATGGCCTGCTCGTTCTTGGCCTGGAGATAGGGCAGGGCGCGGCCGCCGTATTCCTCGAGCGCCTGGCCGAAACCCGTGACGTTGCCGTGGCCGAAGATGCCCCAGACGCCGTTGATCAGCCGGTGCTCGACGCCGTCGCGGCGGATAAACTGCTGCGGCAGGAAGCGCGCGAGCGCGGCGGCCATGCTGAGGCGAACGGGGGCGGAGGAACGTTTCATGGGGCGGGGAGGGGCGGGGCGCGACGGGCACCGGGTGCGGTCAATGGAGACCGGCCGGGAGATCGGCGGGGCGCCAACCCTGTCGGGCGGGATCGAGGATCCACCGGTGCTCGGGCGCGAACGTGAAACCGGTGTAGGGGTTGCCCGGGAGGTGGCGGATCGCCCAGAGATAATACATGCCGTAGCCGGGCGCGCTGACCTGGGCGTGGTCGAGGCCGGGCGGGATCACGACCGTGTCGCCGTGGCGGATCTTGAGCACGTCGTCGCCGAGCTCCGCGTGGCCGTAGCCGTCGGGCGCGGTGAAGCGATAGTGGTAGAGCTCGGGCTGATCGTGGTGGTGGGGCGGGTAACTGGACCAGCGGCCGGGGAAATTGATCACCTCGCCGAGGACGAGGTTGGCGTCGGGGCGGGCGGTGCGGTCGAAGATGAGGCGCACGTTGCGCAGGGCGGCGTTCTGCACGAGGCCGGCGCCGCGGTATTCCGGAGTGCAGTCGGCCGGGGTGAAGAGGCGCGGGGCGAACGTGCGCGGATTGGCGGTGCGGATGACGGCCCACTCGGCGGGGGCGGCGGCGCGCACGGTGACCGCGGTGTCGCGCGGGACGTGCAGGGTGGTGGGCGCGGTGGAAAAGACCTCGTCGCGGGCCACGGTGACCCTCATGCCCGCGAATTCGAGTTCCGCCGCGCCCGCGAGCAGCACCCAAGCCGCCTCGAGGGGGGACGCCTCGCGGTGGACCTCGCCGGCGGCCTGCCGAAAGATCCCGAAGTCGAGTCCGCCGTGCGGTGTGACGGGCTCCGCGCGGGTGACGGCGTGGTAACCCGCGGGAAAGTCGGGCGCGGGGCGGCGGTGCAGGCAGTCGTGGGGCGTCATGAGCGACGAAGCGGCGGTCGGAAGGCGGGTGCCGGGGCAAGGCGAGCCGAAGGGGTGAAAAAATGTAAACGTTACCACGCGGAGCGGCGTCAACGGGTAAATTGGGCCGGTGCGGCCGACCCCGGGCGGGGCCGACACCTGGGCGCACGCGACGCGGACCCGGAGTCCGCGCGCGGGCCCCGGAGTTCGGAGCCGTCGGATTCGGGCTCGCCGGCCCGGGGCGGATGCGGCACCGGTCGAGGCATGGCAGACGCGATCCAGGCGGCGGCACGGGCGGAGGCGACCGCGGAGTTATTTTCGCTGCGGGGCCGGCGCGCGTTGGTCACGGGAGCCGGCCAGGGCATCGGCCTGACGCTGGCGCGGGGACTGGCGGCGGCGGGTGCGGCGTTGATTCTGAACGACCGCGAACCGGAGCGACTCGAGGCGGCGGTCGCGGCGCTGCGGGCCGAGGGGGCGAGCGTGACCGGGCGGGTCTTCGATGTGGCGAAGGCAGAGGAGGTGGACGCGGCGCTCGGCGGCATCGAAGCGGAAACGGGAGACGTGGATATTTTGATCAACAATGCGGGCATCCACCGCCGCGCGCCGCTGGAGTCGATGCCCCTGGAGAACTGGCAGGCGGTGCTCGATGTGAACCTGACGAGCGCCTTTCTCGTTTCGCGCGCGGTCGTCGGCGGCATGCTGCGGCGCGGCTCGGGCAAGATCATCAACATCTGCTCGCTGAATTCGGAGATCTCGCGGCCGACGATCGCCAACTATGCGGCCGCGAAAGGCGGCTTGAAGATGCTCACGCGGGCGATGGCGGTGGAGTGGGGCGGGCGCGGGGTGCAGGCCAACGGGATCGCGCCGGGCTACCTCAAAACGGAGATGACAGGGACGTTGACGATCGATCCGGTGTTCGACCGGGCGATCTGCACCCGCACGCCGGCGGGGCGCTGGGGCGAGCCGCGGGAGCTGATCGGTGCCGCCGTTTTTCTGGCGGCGCGGGCGTCGGACTTCGTCAACGGACAGATCGTTACGGTCGACGGCGGATTGTTGGCGGCGCTGTGACGCGGCGCGCGAGAAGAGGCTGGCGGCCAGGGACGAAGGGACAGGCGCGAGCCGGCGAGGTGGGGCCGGCGGCGGCCGGTTCGGATGCGGACTTGTCGGACGCCGGGCGCGCGGTGACGCTGGGCCCATGATGCGAGGCCTTCGTTTGCTTGGATTCGTGGCGATGGTCGGATGCCTGCGGACCGCCGGGGCCGAGGCGGTGGCGCCGTTGCCGGCGGCGCATGCGCACAACGACTACGAGCACGCGCGGCCGCTCGCCGACGCGCTCGCGCACGGGTTCGTGCACGTGGAGGCGGATGTGCATTTGGTGCGGGGCGAATTGCTCGTTGCCCACGACGCGAAGGAGGTGCGCCCGGGACGGACGTTGACGGCACTCTATCTGGAGCCGCTGCGGGACCGGGTGAAGGCTCAGGGCGGGCGGGTTTACCCCGGCGGCCCGACCGTGACGCTGCTGGTCGACGTGAAGACGGAGGCGAGGGCGACCTATGCGGCGCTGGACGCCGTGTTGCGGGGCTACGCGGATCTGGTGACGGAGTTCCGGGACGGAGCGATGAACGCGCGTGCGGTGACCGTGGTGGTCTCGGGAAACCGCGCGATGGCGGAGATGGCGGCACAGCCGGTGCGCTACGCGGCGGTGGATGGCCGGGCGGTCGACCTGGAGTCGGCGGCGCCGCCGACGTTGGTGCCGTGGATCAGCGAGAATTGGAAAAAGGTTTTCACGTGGAATTGGGCGGGCCCGATGCCGGAGGCGGAGCGGCTGGCGCTGGCGCATTGGGTCGGCCGGGCGCAGGCGCAGGGGCGCAAGGTGCGGTTTTGGAACACGCCGGACCGGGCCGACGTCTGGCGGGTGCTGCGTGCGGCGGGCGTGGATGTGATCGGGACCGACGATCTGGCGGGGCTGGCGGCGTTCTTGACCACGGCCGACGGGCGCTAGGACGGGCCGGCGGGAACCGGGGTTGACGGCGGGTGAAATCGATTTCACCCATCGGCGGTTCCATGGCGAGTCTCCAAGAAGTTGCGGCGCGGGCGCGCGTTTCGATCGCGACCGTGTCGCGCGTGCTGAACAACTCGGACAAAGTCGTGCCCGCGACGCGCGCGACGGTGCAGGCGGCGTTGCGCGAGCTGGGCTACCGGCCGAGCCGGGTCGCGCGACGGCTGCGGATGAACACGGGCCACGCCCATCTCGTGGGCCTGATCATTCCCGACATCCAGAATCCGTTCTACGCCGAGATCGCGCGGGGAGTGGAAGACGCGGCCTATGCGCACCACTACGCGGTGATGCTCTGCAACTCGGACGAAGATCCGGCGAAGGAGCGCTTCTACCTCGACGTGATGCAGGCCGAGTCGGTGGACGGCCTGGTGCTGCCGCCGTTCAGCGAGGACGACGCGGCGGTGGCGGCGGCGGTGAAGTCGGGCCTGCCGGTCGTCTGCGTGGACCGGAGTCTGGCGCAGGGGAAAACGGACCTCGTGGAGGTCGACAATTACGCCGGCGCGCGGGCGGCGATGGAGCACCTTATCGGGCGCGGGCACGAGCGGATCGGCCTGATCGAAGGGCGTTCGCAGGTCTCGACCAACCGGGAACGGCGGCGCGGCTACACCGATGCCCTGGCCGCGCGGGGCCTGGCGGTCCGGAAGGATCTGATGCGGGCGGGGGATTTCCGGCAGGAGAGCGGCCGGGTGCTCGCGCAGGAGCTGATGGCGTTGAAGCGCCCGCCGACCGCGCTGTTTGTCGGCAACAACCTGATGGCGGTGGGCGCGCTGGCGGGCTTGCGGCAGGCGGGCCGGCGGGTGCCGGACGATGTCGCGGTCGTGGGGTTCGACGACGTGCCGTGGGCGGAGGCGCTGGATCCGCCGCTGACGGTGGTGCGGCAGCCGGCGCACGAAGTCGGGCGGCAGGCGATGGAGCTTTTGTTGAAACGGATCGAAGCGCCGGAGCGGGCGACGGTGACCGTGCGGCTGCACCCGGAGCTGGTCGTGCGGCGCTCGAGCTGACGAGGGGAACGGACCCGGGGGGGCGGCGCGGCGGCGGACGGTGTCCGGCGCCGTCGACGTTGGACGAAAAAAGCCCGGGATCCCTGGCGGGATCCCGGGCGAAGCAGCGGGCGAGCGGGTCGGACTTGCCGGTCAGCGCCGGGCGCCCTGGCGATTGAGGGTGTAGGACAGGAAAATCGCGCGCTTCTCGCCGATGAGGCGGTTGACGCGCAGGTATTCGAGGTCGAAGAGATTGTTGATGTTCAGGGCGAGGCTGTGGTCGTAGTTGCCCTTGCTCGGCAGGCGATAGCGCGCGCCGAAGCTCCAGACGGTGAACGACGGGACGCTGAGGCGCCACTGGTTGGTCGAGCGCGTGACGACGCGCGTGCCGTTCGCCAGCGTGGTGTAGGTATCGCCGGCGTTGGGCGCCTCGGTGGGCGTGCGCGCGACGTGGGTGACGCCGAGGTTGGTGGAGAAATTCTTCCACGCGGTCGGGGCGTATTTGACGTAGAGGCTGCCGTTCTGCGGGGAGATGCCGTTGACGCGGCGGCCGATGGCGGCGGGGAAGGCGGAGCCGAAGTCCGTGTAGATCGAATACACGTGGCCCCAGCTGCCGCCGGCGGACCACTCGTCGGTGATGCGCCAGTTGACGTCGATTTCGTAGCCGCGGACGAGCTGGTCGCCGTCGCGGCGGGAGATCTGGACGAAATTGCCGGAGCCGAGGGGCGTCTCCTCGATCTCGGTGACGCTGACGTTGTTCCGGATCGCGTAGAAACCGCTGACGGTGTAGCTGAGGCGGTCGTTGAAGGCGGAGCCCTTGAAGCCGTAGTCGTAGCCGGAGGCGACCTCGGACTTGTAGGTGGGGTCGAAGTGCGCCTGGGCGTTGTCGTTCTGGGAGACGAAGTAGGATTCGCTGTAGCTGGCGAAGACACGGAAGCCCGGGGTGACCTTGTAGTTGAAGCCGAGGTTGGGCTTGGTGAGGTTGACCTTCTTGTCGATGCCGGTGCCGGCGACGTAGCCGGCGAAGCCGATGAAATCCCGGTCGCGGAACCGGACGTCGTCGAAGCGGGCGCCGGCAAAGGTGAGCAGCCGGCCGTTGAAGAACGACGTCTGGTGGCGGAGCAGGCCGCCGAACACGGTGGTGCGACGCTTCTGGTGGCGGGTCTTCACGGTCTGGGACGAGTCGAACCACTTCGGGAAGTAGGAAATCGGGCCGACCGGGGCGAGGGTGTCGCGGTCGAGCGTGACGGTGCGCACGGCATTCCACGCGGTGAGGTCCGGGTTGCCGGCCGCCGCGTAATTGAGGGAGGGGTCCCAGCGGTAGTAGTCGTTGACGTCGAGGGTGACCAACGTGCGGTGCTCGAGCTGGCGGTTATTGGTCCAGTAGTGGGCGAGCAGATCGCCCTGGAAGCCGCCGCCATCCTCGATGATGCGGGTGGTGTTGGGCGTGGCGCCGCGGGCGGACGTGACGGCGGGGACGGTGCCGTTGGCGGCAGGCGCGGGGTTGATGCTGACGGCGCCCCAGCCGGTGTTCTGGTTGTAGTCCCAGCGGCGGGCGAGGTAGTAGTTCGCGGCGACGCGGGTGCTCCAGATATCGGACAATTTCTTGTCGTAGACGGCGTTGAAGCCGGTGTTGCCGCGGTCGAGCTGGGAGTTGGGGCCGAAGGCGTTGCGGCGGGCGAGATTGATGGCGTAGCCGACCGCCTGGTCGTCGAGGTTGCTGGCGGTGCCCTTGAGGTCGGTGACAAGCGGCGCGGCGCTGTTGGGCGCGTGGCGCATCTGGAGGAAATACTCGGCGCTGAGGAAGAGGTTGGAGCCGTCGTTGAAGGTGTGGCTCAGGGCGAGGTAGTATTCCTGGTTGCGGTTGCGCGCATACTCCATGTCGAACTCCTTCTGGTAGTGGGAGCCGGTCAGGATGTAGTCGGTCTTGCCATACGCGGAGCGCGCGAGCGGGCCGGTGGTCTCGAGGGTGACGCGCTGGGTGCCCTCGTCGCCGTAGTTGAACGTCAGCTTCTGGCCGGGCCGGGTCTTCGGGCGCTTGGAGACCATGTTGAGCATGCCGCCGGGAGAGGTGCGGCCGTAGATGGCGGCGTTGGAGCCCTTGATGATCTCCATGCGGTCGACGTTGCTGGAGCCGTAGCGGCCGAGGCGGAAGAAGCCGTCGCGCAGCTGCGAGGAGGAACTGAAGCCGCGCAGGTTGAAGCCGCCGCCGACGTCGAGGCCGGTGAAGCCGCCGATCTGGGTGACGTTGTCGCTGAGCTCGAAAATGCCGAAATCCTCGAAGAACTCGGCGGTGAGCACGTTCACCGTGTAGGGCAGGTCGATGATCTTGGTGGCGACGCGCGAGCCGGTCATGGTCTCGGACGGGGCGTAGCCGTTGAGTGAGTCGGCGCTGACGCTGAACTCGGTGAGACGGATCACGTCCTCGGCGGGTTTGGGGGCGGCAGAGGCCGGGGCGGACTGCGCGCGGAGGGCGCCGGGCGCGAGCAGGGCCAACGCGGCCAGAGCGGCGCGGCGGGATGAAACGGGGCGATGGGTCATGGGTGGGCAGGGTTGCGAACGAAAACAGCGGGGCGCGGGGGTGGGCGCGGTGGGGTGGGACGCGGACGGAGGGTTTTGGTTTACACTTGGCGACAGAAGCCTGCCGTTGCTTTCATCCTTAAGCGATGAATGCCGGTGTCACCATGAAAACCATCGCGGCCCAGGCGGGCGTGACGCAGGCGACGGTGTCGATGTGCCTGGCGAACAACCCCCGGATCCCGGACGCGACGCGGCTGCGGGTCCAGGCGCTGGCCCGCAAGCTCGGCTACCAGCCGAACCCGTATGTCTCGACGCTGATGCGCATCCGGCGCCAGGGGCGCCCGTTGAAGGAGCGGCCGACGCTGGCCCTCATCTGCGGGCAACGGACGGCCGACGGCTGGCGCGAGCACCGGGCGCCGACGATCCGCGAGATGCGGGAAGGGGCGATCGAGCGGGCGACCCTGCGCGGTTACCGGCCGCAGGAATTCTGGCTGCACCGCGACGGCATGTCGGCCGAGCGGTTTTCGGAGGTGCTGCGCGCCCGGGGCATCCAGGGCGTGCTGATCGGCCCGCTGGCGGAAGGCGATCCGACGCCCGCGCTGGCCTGGGCGCATTTTTCGGCGGTGTGCCTCAGCGTGCCGCTGCCCTCGCTGCCGGTGGCGACGGTGTGCAACGACCACTATTTCTCCAGTCTGACCGCGGTGCGGGAGTGTCACCGGCGCGGCTACCGGCGCCCGGGCCTGCTCCTGCACCGGACGCATCAGCTCCGGTTCCAGGGACGCTGGGAGGCGGGGTTCCTGGTCGCCGCGGAAATGCTGCCCGGCGTGAGACGGGCGCGCCCCCTGTATGTGGATTCCTGGGACGATCCGGCGCCGGTCGTCGCGTGGTTGAAGCGCGAACAGCCGGATGTCCTGATCACGCCGGCGGCGGACGTGGTGCTGGGCACGCTGGCCCGGGCGGGCTACCGGGTGCCGGAGGATCTCGGTTTGGCGTTGCTGGCCTGTCCGCGGCCGGGCGACGCCTGCAGCGGCGTCTACCAGAACGGCCGGCTGATCGGGGCCCTCGCGGTGGATGCCCTTGTCAGCATGGTCGAGCGGCACGAGCGCGGGCTGCCCGAACAGGCGACGGCAATCATGGTGGAAGGGCAGTGGAACGAGGGCAGGACGCTGCGGGCGGCGGCGCCGGCCGTCGCTAGGCCGGCGACGGACTAGGCGCCGTTCAAGTCCCGAGCCGGCGCCGTTTCCAGCGGTCGAAGAGCACCGCGGCGAGCAGGATGAGACCGCGGGCGACGTATTGGTAGAACGAGGGGACGTTGATCAGGTTCATGGCGTTCTGCACCACGCCCATGATGAGGACGCCGGCGATGACGAAGCCCATGCGGCCGACGCCGCCGGTGAGCGAGACGCCGCCGAGCACGCAGGCGGAGATCACCTCCAGTTCGAAACCCTGCGACGTGTTGGGTTGTCCGCTCGTGACGCGGGCGGCGAGCACCACGCCCGCGGCGGCCGCCATGGCGCCCTGCAGCGTGAAGATCACGAGCTTGAGCCGCACCACGGCGATGCCGGCGAGGTGGGCGGCCTCGGGGTTGCCGCCGACGGCGAGCGTGTCGCGTCCGAAAACGGTGCGCTCGAGCAGGAATCCGAAGACCGCGAAACACGCGGCGGTGATCCACACCGGGACCGGCACGCCGAGGAAATCGGCGGTGCCGAGCGAGAAAAAGGCATCGATCTCGATGCCGACGGCCGAGCCGCCGGACGCGATGAACCCGAAGCCGCGCACGATCTGCATGGTGGCCAGGGTGGCGATGAGGGCATTGAGCCGGAGGCCGGCGACGAGCGCGCCGTTGGCGAGACCGACCAAGGCGCCGAAGCCCAAGGCCGCCGCAATGCCGGCGGCGACGCTGCCGGTGCGGTTCATGACGAGCGCCGCCACGACGCCCGCGCAGGCCACGACGGAACCGACGGAGAGGTCGAAATCGCCCGCGGCGAGGCAGAACAACATCGTGCAGGCGACCATGCCGGTCATGGAGACGGCGAGGGCGAGGCCGCGAAGATTGGGCCAGGAGAGGAAATTTTCCACAAACAGGGCGCAGCCGGCGAAGAGCAGCGCGAGCACGACCAGCATGCCGGCGCGGTCGAGAAAGGCCGCGACCGCGGCGGCGGGGCCCGCGCCCGGTGCGGAGGTGTCCGGCGGGGGAGAGGTGGGAGCGGGGAGATCGGGCATGCGGGGAGGTCAGGCGTCGGCCGGCGGGGGGGCGGGTGTGGACTCGGGCGGGAGAGCGAGACGAAGGAGGGATGCTTCGGTGGCCGCGGACCGATCGACGACCGCGACCAGCGTGCCGCCGCGCATCACGCCGATGCGGCCGGCGAGGCCGAGCAGTTCGGGCAGTTCGCCGGAGACCACGATCACGGCGACGCCGTCGGCGGCGAGCCGGTGGACGAGGGCGTGGATCTCGGCTTTGGCCCCGACGTCGATGCCCCGCGTGGGTTCGTCGAGCAGAAAGACGCGCAGCCGCGCGCGGTCGACGGAGAGCCAACGTCCGAAGACGACCTTCTGCTGGTTGCCGCCGCTGAGAAGCCGGACGGGTTGCTCGGGCGAAGGCGTGCGGATGCGCAGCGCCGCGATGTGCCGGGCGGCATTGGCGGTTTCCCACCGCGGAGCGAGCACGCCGGCCGGGCGGGCCTGGTCGCGGCGCGCGCTGAGGTTCAGATTCTCGAGCACCGAGCGGATCGGGATGATGCCCTCCTTTTTTCTATCCTCGGGGCAAAGGACCACGCCGGCGGCGATGGCGGCGCGGGGCGAAGCAAAATCGGCCGGCCGGCCCGCGAGGCGCACCTGGCCCGCCGTGCGCGGGGCGGCGCCGTAGAGGACTTTGAGCAACTCGGTGCGGCCGGAACCGACCAGGCCGAACAGTCCGAAGATCTCGCCGGATCGCACCTCGAACGAGCACGGGGCGGAAAGGCCGGGGCCGCGCAGTCCTTGGACGGTGAGCGCGACCGGCGAGGTCGGGGGCGGAGGAGGGCGGTGACCTTCTCCGACGGATCGACCGACCATGCGGTGGACCAAGGTATCGCGCGACCAGGCCGCGATCGGCGCGGTCTCGATGTGCCGGCCGTCCCGCAGGACCGTGACGCGATCGCACAGGGCGAAGATCTCGTCCATGCGGTGCGAAACATAAAGAATCGCGCAGCCACGGACGCGGAGGTCGCGGATGATCGCGAAGAGGCGGCGAACCTCGCGGTCGGAGAGGGCTGCGGTGGGTTCGTCGAAGGCGAGGATGCGGGCGCCGCGCGAGAGGGCCTTGGCGATTTCGACCATCTGGCGCTGCGCGAGGGATAGCCGGGCCACGGGCAGGGCGGGATCGATGGATTCGCCGACGAGCGCGAGCTGGGCGCGGGCGGCGGCAGCGAGGGCGCCGCGATCGACGAGACCGAAGCGCCGCGGGAGATGGCCGAGGAAGATGTTTTCGGCCACCGAGAGTTCCGGCACGAGATGAAGCTCCTGGTAGATGACGGCGATTCCGGCGGCGAGTGCGTCGGCGGCGGAGGCGAAGGCGCGCGGGACGCCGTCAAGCACGAGGGTGCCGCCGGCAGGACGGCGCGCGCCCGCGAGGATGCCGAGCAGAGTGGATTTGCCGGCGCCGTTCTCCCCCATCAGCGCGTGGATCGAACCGGCCGCGACGGCGAACGACACCTCGTCGAGGGCGCGCACGCCGGGGAACTGCATCGAGACGCGGTCGAAGGCGAGCACCGGGGGGCTGAAGGACCGAGGGACCAAGAGACTAAAGGACCAAGGGACCTGGGCGCCGACGACGCGGTCAGTCGCGGATGCCTTGTTCCTTGAGGACCTGGCGGAAGTTCTCGCGGGTGATGAGGACGCCGGTGGTGCGGGTGTCGAGCGGCGGCTCAACGCCGTCCTTGATCCAGCGATACATCATTTCGACGGTCCGGTAGCCGTGGGCTTTGGCGGAAAGGAGGATGGAGCCGAAAAAGGCACTCGGCTTGGCCTTCTCGAGTTCGACGATGCAATCGGTGCCGTTGATGCCGACGCCGACCGCGGTCGATGCGTCGTAGCGCCGGCTCTCGAGCGCACGGACGGCGCCGAGGACGGCGTTGTCGTTGAGTCCGCAGACGAGCCAATGCCGGATGTCGGATTGCTTGGTGAGCAGGACGTTGACCGCATCGAAGGCGCCCGGGATGTCGGCGGTGCGCATGGGCGCGCGGAAGACGCGCGTTTCAGGCAGGCCGGCGGCGCGCAAGGCGCGGATCGCGCCGTCGGTGCGCTCCTTCGCGGTGGCGAGTTCGTCGAACGTGACGGCGCAGACGGCGGTGTCGGCGGGCGTCCACCCGCGGCGCTGCATCTCGCCGGCCAGCGTCGTGCCGACGGTCTCGCCGATCTTGCCGGCGGAAATGCCGAGGTAGTGGACGGCGGCCAACGGCCGGCCGTCGGCGCCGACGAAGCGATCATCGACCGCGATGAGTTTCAGCCTGGCCGACCTGGCCTTGGCGACGATCGCGCGGCCGAGCTTGGTGTCGGGGGTGCAGATGACGAAACCCTGCGCGCCGCCGGCGGCGAGGCTGTCGATGGCGGCGAGCACCTTTTCGCCGTCGGTCGCTCCGATTTTCACGAGCGTGAAGCCGAGATCGCGGGCGGCCTGCTCGGCGAAACGCCACTCGAGCTGGAACCACGGCTCCTCGGGTTGTTTGACGAGAAAACCGATGCGGATCGGCGCGGCGGCGGCCCGGGCGGGCGCAGGCAACAGCGAGGCACCGACGGCGGAGACGGCGGCGAGCAAAAAGCGGCGCCGCGGTTGAACAGGGGTTTCGGGCATGGGCGAACGGGGGTGACGTGAAGGAGCGCGCGGGTCACCCGGGTGGCAACGGCGAAACGTGCCGTCCGCCCCGTGCGGCAGCACCGATCCGGCGGTCCCACTCAGCGCGTGAGCCGGACGATCGCCTGGTCGGGCACGAAAAAGGCGGTGCGCCCGACGTCGCGGATCACGGTGTCGCTGTGCTGGCGGACGGCGACCTGACGCCGGCTGGTGGACGTCTCGACGAGCAGCACGCCGTCGAGGCGCAGCTGGTATTTCACCGGCAAGCGCTCGCGGAACCAGACCTTGAAGGTGCCGGCGGCGCGCAGCGGCGTGATCTGCTTCTGGCCGTCGCGCACCAGGAGAAGCTGCGCGCCGCGGTCGGTGAGCGTGCCGCTGACGGAGTCGCCCTCGACCTGCAGGTCGGCGTGGCTGGAGAGGATGACGGCGAGGTCCTCGTGCGGGTGCGAGATGGCGAGCTGGAGATTGCTGTAGCCGCGGGTCTGCGCCTCGTCGGATTTCGGCCGGCGGGGGCGGACGACGGCGCCCTTGATGACGCCCCCGACGGGCGCGCCGGTCGAGCCGAGCGTGATGGGGGTGTGCGGGGTGCCGAAGGCGACGAATTCTTCCTGATCCTCGGGCGGAGGCGGCAATTCGTCGGGGGTAACCCAGCCGTGCTCCGATTCCACGACGCAGGCGACGTTGCCGAGGAAAATGAGCTCGATCTGGGTGTCGGTGACCGCGCGGCCGAGGCGGCGGCGGACGGTGTTGATGACGGGCATCTTCACGCGGGTGAAGCTGCCGCGCACGGTGCGCCCCTCGATATCGTAGGTGCGGGCATCGTCGTTCACGGTGGTCACCCAGGTGTAGTTGGGTTGGTCGGCGAGCCGCATGAGATCGACGATGGCGTCTTCCCGGGGGCCGGCCGCGAGGGGGGCGGCGCCCAGGACGAGCCAAAGTCCGACTGCGGGCGGGAGCTTCATGCCGGGATACGCGTCGTGATCGCGCGACCGACCCCGCGATTCAAGGGTGAAAATGTCCGGCCGCGCGGCGGCGACGGAAGCGGAGGCGATCCCGGCGGGCGTCCGAGGGCGCGCCGGGAGGCGCCGACCGCGGCGGTCGCGGCCGGCGGCGGCGTCAGGGAAACAGGCCGCGGCTCTGCTTGGCGTCGGCGACCCGCTGGATGCCGAGGGTGAGGGCGGCGAGGCGGCGGCTGAACTTGAATTTCCGTTTCTGCGCGTCGACGGACTCCTTGGCGCGATCGAGCATGCCGAAGAGTTTTTCCAGGACCTCGTCGCGCGTCCAATAGAAGCTCGAGAGGTTCTGGAGCCACTCGAAGTAGGAGACGATGACGCCGCCGGAATTGCACAGGACGTCGGGGATGAGCTCGATGTCGCCGCGGGCCTCGATGATCTTGTCGGCGGCGTTGGTGGTCGGGCCGTTGGCGGCCTCGGCGAGGAGGCGGCACTGGAGGCGGGGGGCGTTTTGCTCGGTGATGACGCGCTCGAGGGCGGCGGGGACGAGGACGGTGCACTTCAGCTCGAGGAGCTTTTCGTTGGTGATGGGCTCGCCGCCGTCGAAATCGCGCAGCACCTTCTGGTAGCGGACGTAGGTGAGGGCTTTCTCGATGTCGATGCCCTTGGGATTGTAGATGCCGCCGGTGTAGTCGGAGACGGCGATGATCTTGGCGCCGTAGCGGGCGAGGGCGATCGCGGTCTCGCTGCCGACGTTGCCGAAGCCCTGGATGGCGACGGTGGCCTTCTTGACCGGGATCTTCAGGTCGGCCAGGTATTTGACGACCAGATACGCCACGCCGGCGCCGGTGGCCTCGCGCCGGCCCTGGGAGCCGCCGAGGGCGATGGGCTTGCCGGTGACCACGGCGGGGGCGAGGTGGCCGATGTGGTTCGAGTAGGTGTCCATCATCCAGCCCATGATCTTTTCGTTGGTGCCGACATCGGGGGCCGGGACGTCGGTCTGGGGGCCGACGAAGTTGACCATCTCCTGCATGTAGCGGCGGGAGAGGTGCTCGAGTTCGGATTCGGTGAGCTCGTTGGGATTGACGATGACGCCGCCCTTGGCGCCGCCGTAGGGGAGGCCGACCAGCGAGGTTTTCCAGCTCATCCACATGGCGAGCGCGGCGACCTCGCCGAGGGTGACGTCCTGATGGAAGCGGATGCCGCCCTTGGACGGACCGGTGCTGAGGTTGTGCTGGACGCGGTAGCCTTCGAAGACGGTGACGGAGCCGTCGCGGCGCTTCACGGGCAGCGACACGGCGAGGCAGCGGCGCGGGTATTTGGTGCGATCCCGGATGGCCTCCGGGAGGTTGATGGCGTCGGCGGCCTTGTCGAACTGGCGACAGGCCATTTTGAAGACGTCGGAATCGTAGAGCGACGAAACGATGGCTTTGGACATGGCGGGGTTTGGTTGCGGCGGAGTCTGCGCGGGGGGGCAGGGTTGGCAAACGGCTTCCGGACGGGGCGTTGGGTGTTACGAGGGCTAATTCGCCCGGGGGCGGCGCTAACTTCGCCGGGTCGGCCGGGCGAGAGGAAGCGCGGTTGAAATCCGCCGGAAACGGGCCGCACAGTGGAGCGAATGCAGGGCTTCTTCCTCCGACTCGGCGCTTGGCTGGCGCAAAAGGTAATCGCCGCGGCGGTGATCACGGCCGCGGCGGTGCTGCTCTACGCGGCCTGGATCTGGGCGCAGGAGGAGGGATTGCTGGAGACCCGGCGGCTGGAGCGGCTCCGGCAGGCAACCGAGGAGCGCGGCCGGCTGCAGGCGGCGCAGGCCGCGCTCGAAGCCAAGCTCGAGGAACTGCGCCGGGACGCGGCGACCCAGAAATCCCGGCTCGCGCAGGCGGAGAAAGTGGCGAAGACGTTGCTGGAGCTGGAGAGCTGGTGGGATCGCTGGTTCGGGAACCGTGCGCAACAGGCGGCGAACACGGAGCAGCTGGCGAAAATGGAGCAGACGAAGATCGACGCGCGCAACCGCTGGGCGGAGGCGGACAAGGCGTTGACGGCGGCGGGTTGGCAGCTGGACGGCTTGAAGGCCGCGATCGGGCGAAATGCGCAGGAGATCGGGCGGATCGAGGCCGCGCAGTCGGGCCTGCGGCGCATGATCCTCGTCGCCTGGGATGCGACGCGGTGGTGGATCGCGGGGGCGTTGGCGGCGTATTTCTTCGGTCCGACGCTATGGGCGGTGGTGTTGTATTTCGGCGTCGCGGCGTGGATGGGCCGCGGACGCCCGATCGTGCTGGGGCCGGAGCCGGACCGGTTGCCGGAGGTGGGGGAAAGCCGGGTGTCGGTCGAGGCGGCGCTGCGCCCGGGCGAAGTGCTGCGGGTGAAGGAAAAATACCTGCAGGCGTCCGACGAAGGCCTGGGGAAGCACACGCGCTTCGTGCTCGACTGGCGGATACCGTTGACGAGCGCGGCCTGCGGGTTGATCGAGCTGGTCGAGTTGCGGCAGGACAAGGCGGCGGGCGAGTATCGGGTGACGCTGTCGAACGGCGACGACCCGCACATCGAATTGGCGATCGTCGACGTGCCGGCCGGGGCGTCGCTGGTGCTGCGGCCGCGCTTTCTGGCGGGAGTGCTGCAGCGGGCGGGCGACCGGCTGGTCATCCGGCGGCACTGGCGCATCTTCCGCTGGCAGGCGTGGATCAGCGGGCAGTTCCGCTATTTCGAGTTCATGGGGCCGTGCCGGCTGGTGGTGGCCGGCAGCCGCGGCGTGCGCGCCGAGGTGCTGGCGGAGCGGGACGGCATCGCGGCGCCGGCGCGACGGACCAACCAGGCGGCGACGATCGCCTTCACGCCCAACCTGGAATACCGGCCGGTGCGGGCGGAGACCTTCTGGAGCTATTACCGCGGGATGAATCCGCTGTTCGACGACCTGTTCGCGGGGCGGGGCTTGTTCGTGCTGCAGGAGACGGCGACGCCGGGAGAGGAAGGGAAGAGCGGGCGCTTCTGGTCGGGCGTCTGGAGCGCGGTGTTGAAAGTCTTCGGACTGTGATGCCGGCGCAGGACGCGCGCCGGGTGCCCGGGCGCGCCGGCGGTGCGGGGCGAAAAAGGTGTCAGGAGAGTTTTCCGGCACCTTGCAAACGGCGGCGGAACGCGCGGAGTGGAGGGCGTTTTCCAAGCGCATGGCGGCCCTTTTCAAGCTCAGTTCCGACTACCAGCCCACCGGCGACCAGCCGCAGGCGATCGAGAAGCTCGTGACCTCGCTCGAGGCGGGCAACCGGCACCAGACGCTGCTCGGCGTCACCGGATCCGGCAAGACGTTCACGATGGCGAACGTGATCGCGCGCGTGCAGCGGCCGACGTTGATCATCTCGCACAACAAGACCCTGGCGGCGCAGCTTTACTCGGAGTTCAAGAATTTCTTCCCGGAGAACGCGGTCGAATACTTCGTCAGCTACTACGATTACTACCAGCCGGAGGCCTACATCCCGTCGAGCGACACCTTCATCGAGAAGGATTCCTCGATCAACGAGGAGATCGAGCGCCTGCGCATCGCGGCGACGAGCTCGCTGGTGTCGCGGCGGGACGTGGTGGTGGTGGCGAGCGTGTCGTGTATCTACGGGCTGGGTTCGCCCGAGGAATTTTCCGAACTGCGCATCCCGCTGCGGCGCGGGGCGGCGCTCGGGCGGCAGCGGCTGCTGGAGCGGCTGGTGGACAACATTTACGACCGGAACGACTACGAGCTGAAGCCCGGGCGCTTCCGGGTGCGCGGCGACACGGTGGACGTGATGCCGGCCTACATGGAAACGGGCCTGCGGGTCGAGTTCTTCGGGGACGAGATCGACCGGCTGAGCGAATTCGATCCGCTGACGGGCGAGGTGCTGCGGGAGCTGGAGCAGTTCGATCTTTATCCGGCGAACCAATACGTGACCAGCCGCGGCAAGCTGGAGCCGGCGATCGCGGCGATCAAGGCGGAGTTGGACGAGCGCGTCGCGCATTTCGAGGGCAAGGGCCAGTATCTGGAAGCGCAGCGCATCCGGATGCGGACGAACTACGACCTCGAGATGCTGCAGGAGATGGGCTTCTGCAACGGCATCGAGAACTACTCGCGGCACCTGACGGGACGGAAGGCGGGCGAACGGCCCTTCTGCCTGATCGATTTCTTCCCGAAGGATTTCCTGCTCATCATCGACGAGAGCCATGCCACGGTGCCGCAGGTGGGCGGCATGTTCAACGGCGACCGGGCGCGCAAGGAGACGCTGGTGAATTTCGGCTTCCGGCTGCCGTCGGCGCTCGACAACCGGCCGCAGAGTTTCGCCGAATTCGAGTCGGTGACGGGACAGACGGTGTATGTTTCGGCGACGCCGGCGGAGTATGAGTTGAAACGGTCGGCGGTGATCGCGGAGCAGTTGATCCGACCGACGGGCCTGCTCGATCCGGAGATCACGATCCGTTCGACGAAGGGCCAGGTGGAAAACCTGATCGCGGAGATCAAGGCGGCGGCGGCGGCGGGCGAGCGCGTGCTCGTCACGACGCTCACCAAGCGCCTGTCCGAGGACCTGACGAGCTACCTGCGCGAGGCCAAGATCCGGGTGGAGTATCTGCACTCGGACATCGATGCGATCGAGCGGGTCGAGATCCTGCGGAATCTGCGGCTCGGGAATTTCGACGTGCTTGTCGGCATCAATTTGCTGCGGGAAGGGCTCGATCTGCCGGAGGTGGCGCTGGTCGCGATCCTCGACGCGGACAAGGAAGGCTTTCTCCGCAGCGAAACCTCGTTGATCCAGACGGCAGGCCGGGCGGCGCGGCATGAAAAGGGGCGCGTGATCTTTTACGCCGACCAGATCACCGACTCGATCAAGCGGACGCAGGAAGCGGTGAATTACCGGCGGCAAAAACAACTCGCCTACAATCTGGAGCACGGGATCACGCCGCGCAGCGTGAAACGGGCGGCGCAGGCGAGCCTGCATGTCTACGACGGCTCGGGGGCGGACGCCGGAGCCGAGGCGGCGGTGGCGGAGGGCGTAGACGACGTCGCGGCGGTGATCGCGGAGCTCGAGGTGGAGATGTCGGATGCGGCGGCGCGGCTCGAGTTCGAACGGGCCGCGGTCCTGCGCGACCAAGTGAACGCCCTGCGCTCGGGAGACTACAAAAAAGCCGCGCGCCTCCCGAACAAGGAGTATCCGCGGGCGCGCAACACGGCGGCGGCGGTGCGGGGCAAGGGGCGACGACGTTGAGCCGAGAGGCGGGGCCGGGGCCCTCGGGGGCGTATCAGTTGCCGCGGTCCGTCGGCACCTTGGCGGACGCGTTGACGATCTGGGTCATTTCCTGGGCGCCGACGGCCGCGGTCGGCGAAGTGCCGACGGCGGCTCGCTGCCCCTTCGGGACTTTTACCGCGATATTGGAGCCGGTGGGCGTGACCCATTCATAGCCGGCGTCGGCGGACTTCGGAGTGCCGGCGCAGCCGGCGAGGGAAAGGGCCACGGTCGCGGAGACGAGGAAACGTTTCATGCGCAAAGCGGACGTGGGCGAACCAGCCGCCCACGCGAACCGTGGTTCCGACGCAATTTCCGGGCCACCTTGGGCCGGGGCGAGGTCAGCCCGTCGCCCATGCGCCGGCGGTCTGCTTGTCCGGGCGGAGGACGCCGATGCCGCGGAGATTCCGGTAGCGTTCGGCGAAATCGAGGCCGTAGCCGACGACAAACTTGTCCGGAATCTCGAACCCGACGAAGTCGGCCTCGAGGTCGACCTCGCGCCGGGCTTTCTTGTCGAGGAGAACGCAGGTGCGCAGACTGGCCGGCTTCAGCTTGCGGACGAGTTCGCCCACGAGTTTCAGCGTTTTGCCGGTGTCGAGGATATCGTCGATCAGCAGCACGTGGCGCTTTTTGATGTCGAGCGTGAGGCTGTGGATGATCTGGGGCGTGCCGATGGACTTGGTCTTCGTGCCGTAGCTGGAGACGCGGATGCAGTCGAGGCGGACGGGGTTGTCGATCTCGCGCATCAGATCGGACGTGAACATCACGGCGCCGTTGATCAGGGAAATGATCGTGAACTCCTGGTCGCCGTAGACCCCCTTGATCTCGCGGGCGAGGGACTTCACGCGACGCTTGATCTGGGTATCGGTGAGCAGCACTTCGGCGATGTCGGGGTGGAGGGGCGCGGGCTTCTTTTTGGCGGCGGGCATGGCGAAGGGGGCGAGCCAGACAAACGCGGCGACGGGAGGCAATCCCCGTTCGGGCCGGCCGGAATTGTCACGCTTCGCCGCTTGCGGTCGGCCGGCGGAGGCGTTGGAAACAGGCGCGCGCGCATGATTTCCATCCGCATCGAACAACTCACGAAACGTTTCGGAACCGTGACCGCGTTGCAGCACCTCGATCTGACGATCGCGCCGGGCGAGTTGTTTTTCCTCCTGGGGCCGAGCGGGTGCGGCAAGACGACGCTGCTGCGCAGCCTGGCGGGTTTCTACATCCCGGAGGAAGGCACGATCCGGTTCGGCGACGAGGACGTCACGCGGCTGGCGCCGCACAAACGGAACACGGGAATGATGTTCCAGAGCTACGCCCTCTGGCCGCACATGACGGTGGCCGAGAATGTGGCGTTCGGCCTCGAGGAGCGGAAGGTGGCCAAGGACGAGACCAAGCGCCGCGTGGGCGAGGCGCTGGAATCGGTGCGGATGGGGAAGTATGCCGACCGGAAGCCGAACCAGCTGTCGGGCGGGCAGCAGCAGCGGGTGGCCCTGGCGCGCGCGCTGGTGATCCGGCCGCGCTGCCTGCTGCTCGACGAGCCGCTCTCGAATCTCGACGCGAAGCTGCGGCTGGAGATGCGCACCGAGATCCGGCGGGTCTGCAAAGAATTCAACCTCACGACGGTCTACGTCACGCACGACCAGAAAGAGGCGCTGTCGGTCTCGGACCGGATGGCGATTCTCGACGGCGGGCGGATTTTGCAGGTGGGGTCGCCGCGGGAAGTCTACCGGAGGCCGGTGTGCAAGGTGGTGGCGGATTTCATCGGCGAGACGGATTTCGTGCCGGGGACGCTGGTGAGCACGGCGGACGGTGCGGCGATCGTGGATACGGCGATCGGGCGTTTCGAAGGCGTATTGGGCGACCCTGCGGCCAAGCCGGCGCCGGGCGCGGCGGTGACGCTCTCGGTGCGGCCCGAATGCTGGGTCCTCAGCCGGGAGGCGACGGCGCGCAACGCGGTGCGCGGGCGGATCGGCGAGGCGGTTTATCTCGGGGAGGTGGCGCAATACGACCTGATCGCCGGCGGGCAGGACCTGAAAATCCTCGAGTTGAATCCGCGTTTCATGGAGCAGGCGACCCGCGGGGAGGTCTTCGCGAGCGCGGCGCCGGAGGATGTGGTGGTGCTGACGGCGTGACGCGGCGACGATGCGCGCGTTTCTCATTCTGACGCTGGTCGCCGTGGTGGCGTTGCCGTTCGCCCTGCGGCCGGCGCGGCCGGTGACGGCGGCGGCGGACGACACCGTCGTCGTCATCACCCCGCACAACGAGGCGATCCGCCACGAATATTCCCGGGGCTTCGCCGACTGGTATCGCGCGAAAACCGGCCGGAGCGTGCGGATCGACTGGCGGATGGTGGGCGGCACGAGCGAGATCGCGCGGTTCCTGGAAGGGGAGTATGTGAGCGCGTTCGAACTGCACTGGACGCGGACGCTGGGCAGGCCCTGGAGCGCGGCGGTGCAGGCGGGATTTCAGAACGGGCGGCTGGGGGCGGATGCGCCGGCCGTCGTGAAAGAAGCGCGCGCGGCCTTTCTGGCGTCGGACGTGGGGTGCGGCATCGATGTGTTTTTCGGGGGCGGCACCTACGATTTTGAACGGCAGGCGGCGGCCGGCCGGCTGGTCGACAGCGGACTGCGGCGAGCCCGGCCGGAGTGGTTTCGCGAGGACACGATCCCGGAGGTGTTCGGCGGCGAGCGATTCTGGCGGGCAGACGGACTGTGGGTGGGGACCGTGCTCAGTTCCTACGGAATGATTTTCAACCGCGGGTCGCTGGCCCGCCTCGGGGTGACGCGGGAGCCGACGCAGTGGGCGGACATGGCCGATCCGCGGCTGATGGGCGAGGTGGCGTTGGCCGACCCGACGAAGAGCGGGTCGGTGGCGAAGGCCTTCGAGAACGTGATCCAGCAGCAGATGCAGCGGCGACTGAAGGCGCTGGAACGCGAGCAGCCCGGTTTGGACGTCGCCGCGCGCGAGACGTTGGCGGTGCGGGAAGGGTGGACGGAGGGATTGCGTCTGCTCCAGCGCATCGGGGCGAATGCGCGGTATTTCACCGACACGTCGCAAAAGCCGCCGATCGACGTGGCGGCGGGCAACTGTGCGATCGGGCTGTGCATCGATTTTTACGGCCGGCAGCAACAGGAGGCCGTGCGACGTCGGACGGACGCGCCGGCGGAATCATCGGCGGGCGCGGCGGAGCGGCTGGGGTATGTCTCGCCGGCGGGCGGATCCGTGGCCTCGGCCGACCCGGTGGCGCTGATGCGCGGGGCGAGGAACCGGCGGGCAGCGGAGGCCTTCATCGAATTCACCGTGGCGATGGAAGGGCAGAAATTGTGGAATTTCCGACCGGGGACGCCCGGCGGGCCGGAGCGGTTCGCGCTGCGCCGACTGCCGGTGCGAAGGGATTTTTTCGATCAGGCGGAATGGAAGGCATGGCGCAGCGATCCCGAAGAGTCGCCGTATGCGCAGGCGGAACCGTTGATTTACCGCGAGGCGTGGACGGGTCGGATTTTTCGGGAAATGGCGTTTGTGATCCGCGTGATGTGCCAGGACACGCACGCCGAATTGAAGCGGGCATGGGCGGCGGTGAACGCGGCGCCCGAGTCGCGGCGCGCGGCGGCGCTGGCCGCCCTGCAGGATCTTGCGGCGGTGAGTTATGACCGCGTGAACGGCGAGGTGCGGTCGCGCCTGGGCTCGCGCGACAAGGTCGACGAGGTGCGGCTCGCGAACGAACTCGGCGGGTGGTTTCGGGCAAACTACGCGCGGGCGGAGGCGCTGGCGAACGGCCGGGCGGAGATCGCGCAATAAGCGGGCACGCAGGCCGACCCGCCGGCGGGTGCGGACCTAGGCCGGAGATGTCTGATACACCGCGGGAAAGCGCCTTTCCATGTGACGTTCCGGTTGGGTGACGGGAACATAGCCGAACCCGGCGTAGAGCCCGTGGGCGTCCTGCGTGACAAGGTGAAAGCGCCGCAGTCCCTGGAGCCGGGGATGGGACTCGAGGAGGCGGAGGGCGGCCTTGGCGAGACCGAGTCCCCGGTGCTCCTCCAGCACGTAGACATCGCACAGATACGCGAAGGTGGCGCTGTCGGTGACGACGCGAACGAGGCCGACTTGCGTGCCGTCCGGCGCATAAATGCCGAGGGCCAGCGATCCCGCGAGGGAACGGGCGACGGTGTCGCGGGGAATACCGGCGGCCCAGTAGCTGCGGGTCAGGTAGGCGTGCACCGCGTCGACATCGAGGCGGGCCGGGTCGTCGGTAATCTCGTAGCCGGCGTGGGTGGCGGCGTGCGGCATGGGAGCGTGGCGGGTGCCGGGCGAAACGGCCGGCCGGCGGAGGCGGGGCGACTAGAGAGCCGCGATCGAGGCGGCGAAGGCGGCTTTGTCGGCCGCGCGGAAAAACGAGGTGCCCGCGACAAAGGTATCGGCGCCGGCTTCACGGCAGGCGCGGACAGTGACCAGGTCCACGCCGCCGTCGACTTCGAGGCGGAAGGCGAGGCCGCGTTCGCGCCGCCAGCGGTCGATCTGGGCGACCTTCGGCATCATCTCCGCGCGGAAGCTCTGGCCGCCGAAGCCGGGTTGGACGGTCATGACGAGCACGAGGTCGACCGAGGCGAGGAACGGTTCGATGGCCTCGGCCGGAGTGCCGGGATTGAGGACGATCCCATTCTGGCAGCCGAGCGCGCGAATGCGGGCGAGGGTGGCGGCGTGATCAAAGTCCGGCTCGATGTGGATGCTGATGAGATTGGCGCCGGCCTTGGCGAACGGCTCGATGTAGCGATGGGGTTCGCTGAGCATCAGGTGGGTGTCGAAAAACAGGTTGGAGCCGGCGCGCCGCAATGCAGCAAGGGTTTCGGGCCCAAAGGTGAGATTGGGGACGAAGTGGCCGTCCATGATATCGCAATGGAGCCACGCGAGGCCCAGGTCGGCGACGGTGCGGGCGCTGGCGGCCAGATTGGCGTGATCGCCGGCGAGAAGGGAGGGCGCGAGAAGCGGAGCGTGCAAAGCCACGCGCAAAAGGAGCGCGGAGTTGCGCGGCGGGGCAAGCGAAGAGGCGGACCGGGGGGAGAATGCGACGGCCCGGCTGCGGCCAGGCGTCACCAAACGTCCAGGGCGGCGTGGACGACCTTGGCCGCCAGGGCGTCGGCCAGAAGAGGCAGCGTCTGGTATTCGGCCTGAAGTTGGCCGCCGTCGGTGAAGACCTCGCGAACGGCGGAAACCGTCCGGCGGTCGAGCAGGAGTTTTCCGCCGCGGGTGTCGCGCAGGGTGCAGGCGGCACCGAGCGTGACGTTGAATTTGCGGGCGAGCCCCGTGTCGCCCTCGCGCACGGCGGCGATCTCGCGGCGATAGTCGTTGATCGTCAGGCTGAGGACGGCATCGGCCTCGGCGGCGGAATTGACCAGCCGGACGCGGGTATCGCGGGCGAAGGCTTCACGCAGGCGGGTGGACACGAGCGCCTGCGATTGCGGAAGCAGCGTGGTATTCGCGACGGGCTCGATGTGCAGGGTCCGGAAGGCGAGCGTGCCGCCGGTGCCGAGGCGATAATGACTGCAGCCGCCGAGGAGGACTCCGACGACCAAGGCGACGACAACGGCGAGAGCGCGCGGCATACGGAACGGAGCGGGGCGATCGAGGCGGAGAAGCGGCGGGCGGACGAACCGCGGGGCGGCGGGACCGGCAACAACCGGGCTCAGAAGAAGAGAAAACGCTTCTTCTTCGGCGCGGCGTCGGTGCCGGGCGCGGCGGCGGGCGCAGGTTGGCCGGCGGCCTTGGCCTCGACTTCGGCGAGGCGGGCCTTGGCCCGGGTGGCGATGGCCGACTCGGGGTAGGCGGTGATGGCTTCGTTGTAGAACACGCGGGCCGCTTTGAAGTTCGAGCGCTTGTAGAAGTAGAAGTCCGCCATGCGCATTTTGCTCTCGGCCAGCATGGTCTTCATGTTGTCGAGACCCTTCTCGGCGGAGGCGATGTTGCCGTCGCTGGGGAAGAGCAGCATGAAATCGGTGAAGTAGGTGATGGATTCCTTCGTGGCGCCCTGGTCGTAGTAGGGGCCGTCGACCAGCGACGCGTGCGTCTGGGCGAGCTTCAGGTAGGCGTCGGGCGCGAGCAGGCTCTGGCCGTAGTTGTTGATCATGCGGTCGAGCGCATCGATGGCGTTCTCGGTGTTGCCGAGCTTCTGATGACCGCGGGCGATGTTCATCAGGGAGAGGGGCGCGTAGTCGCTGTAGGGGGCGTTGGCCAGGATCGTCTCGAAAAATTCGAGCGCCTTGTCGCGCTGGGTGAAGCCGGGCAGGAGGCCCCAGAGCATGCGGCCGCGGGCGCCGTCGAGCAGCGCGCTCGCGATGCGGTATTGTTCGCCGATGATTTCGTTGAAGCGCTTGGTATTGGGGTAGCGGCCGAGGACCTGCTGGAAGTCCTCGAAGGCCTTCACGAAATCGCGTCCGGCCAGACGAAGACGGGCGGAACGGTAAAGGGATTCGGGGGCGTAGATGGAATTGGGATACTTCTTTGCGATCGCCTGGTAGGTCTTGATGGCGCTCCGGTTGCTGCCGGATTCCTCGGCGGAGCGCGCTTTGTTCATCTGGTCGAGCGCGGTGCGGCCCTCGGCGCCGGAAAGGCCGGCGAGCGCACCGCCTTCGACGCGCCATCCGGTCTCTTTGGTCCACACCAAGTCGGCGCGAGCGGAGGGGAGGGCGGCCAAGAATGCCGTGGCCAGCAGCCAGAGTGCGGAGAGCGCGCGGACGAGTGAAAAACGCATCGAAAAAAGGGTCACCAGCGAATCAGCGCACTTCCGTAGGTCAAGCCCGCCCCAAAGGCGACGAGCAGCGTGAGGTCGTCGCGCTTGATGCGACCGCCGCGACGGGCCTCGTCGAGCGCGATCGGGATCGAGGCGGCGGAGGTGTTGCCGTAGCGGTCGACGTTCACGAAGAAGCGCTCCAAGGGCAGCTCGAGGTATTCGGAGATGGCCTCGATGATGCGCAAATTGGCCTGATGGGGGATCACGAGTGCGATCTGATCGGCCCGGACGCCGTGTTGTTCCAGAATATCCCGGGCGGCCTCGTCCATGCTGCGCACGGCGAGTTTGAAGACCTCCTTGCCCTTCATTTTGATACAGTGGTCGCGGGACTGGAGCGACTCGGGCGTGGCGGGGGCGCGGCTGCCGCCGCGCGGAATGCAGAGCAATTCGGCGCTTTCGCCGTAGCTGCCCAGCCGGGTGCCGAGCAGGCCGCGGCCGGGTTCGTCGGACAGGCCGACCACGACGGCGCCGGCCCCGTCGCCGAAGAGGACGCAGGTGGTGCGGTCCTGCCAGTCGACGACGGAGGACAGTTTCTCGACGCCGACGACGAGGGCCTTGCGGTAGCGGCCGGAGCCGAGCATGGCGCAGGCGGTGTCGAGGGCGTAGACGAAGCCCGAGCAGGCGGCGTTGAGATCGAAGCAGGCGGCGGCGGACGGGATGCCGAGCTTGGCCTGCAGAAAGCAGGCGCAGGCGGGCATGGGCATGTCCGGCGTGACGGTGGCGACGACGAGCAGGTCGATGTCGGCGGCGGTCAGGCCGGCGTCGGCCAAGGCGCGCTGCGCGGCGGGAACGGCGAGGTCGGAGGCCGCCTGGTCGGGCGCGGCGAGGCGCCGTTCGCGGATACCGCTGCGGGTGCGGATCCATTCGTCGGAGGTGTCCACCATCTTCGAGAGATCATCGTTGGTGAGGACGCGCTCGGGGGCGTAGGAGCCGGTGCCAAGGATGACGGTGGAGCGGGTGGACATCGCGGGGGCGTGGAAACGGGGCGAAACGAAACCGGGCGGGCGGTCGCCGCGGCGTCAGCCGAACGACGGCTGGCCGAGGAGTTCGTTGGCGCGTGCGACATCGGCGCCGATGTGCTGGTTCATATCGGCCCGCACCATGGCGTGCGCCGCGACGATCGCGCTCCGGATGGAGTGGCGGTTGGAGGAGCCATGGGCCTTCAGGATATTGCCATTGAGACCGAGCAGCGGGGCGCCGCCGTAGCGTTCGGGATTGATGCGTTCCTTGAGGGCGTCGAAGGCGCCCTTGGAAAGCAGACCGCCGGTCATGCGGAGCGGATTGGCCTTCATCTCCTCCTTGAGCATGCCCTTGAAGAATTTCACGAGCGACTCCCAGCTCTTGAGCATGATGTTGCCGACGAAACCGTCGCAGACGACGACGTCGACATGTTCGGTGAATACGTGGAAGCCTTCGATCGGGCCCGCGTAGTTGATGACGTCCGCGATGCGTTTGAGCTGCTCGTTGGTCTCGGTGATGAGGGCGTTGCCCTTGCCCTCTTCGGTGCCGATGGTCATGAGGCCGACGCGCGGCTTCTTCACGCCGAGCATCACGCGGCAGTAGTGGCTGCCGAGGATGGCGTTGTGCACGAGGTGCTCGGGCTTGGCCTCGGGATTGGCGCCGGCGTCGATCAGGACGAAGTGGCCGCCCTCGCGGGGACAGATGGCGGCGAGCGCGGGACGCGCGATGCCGTCCATCGGGCGGAGGCGAAGGGTGCCGGCGGCCATGAGGGCCCCGGTGTTGCCGCAACTGACGACGGCCCCGGCCTCGTGGTTCTTCACCAGTTCGATGGCGCGGACCATCGACGAGTCTTTTTTCCGCTTCAGCGCATTGAGCGGCTTGTCCTCCATCGTGATCACCTCGGAGGCATGATGGAGCGAAAGGCGGGCGCCGAGCTCGAGCCCATGCTGGTCGAGCAACGGATGCAGAACCGCCTGATCGCCGACGACGACGAGCGGACTGACCGCCGGCTGGACGGCGAGGGCGAGCTTGAGGGCCGCGACTACTTCTGCGGGCCCCAAGTCACCGCCCATGGCGTCGACCGCGATGCGCGGGACGACGCCGGTGTGTGGGTCCACCACGGGGACGGCGCAGGGGTTCGGACTGACGGGGCGCGAGGCTTAGACCTCGACGCTCAGCACTTGGCGGCCGCGATACATCCCGTTCTTCGGGTTGACGCGGTGCGGGCGAAACGCGCTGCCGTCGGTCGGATCCTTGGCGAATTCAGGAGCCTTGAAGGCGTTGGCCGCGCGGCGGTTGGCGCTGCGGCGTTTGGATTGCTTGCGTTTCGGATTGGCCATGGGAGGAAGGTCTTGCGGTGTGCGGAAGCCGGCAAAGGCACCCGCGGAGTTTGTAGAAAGGGTCGAGGTAAAGAGTGCGCGCAAGGGCCGTCAAGCGTCATCCTTGCCGGCGTCGTGCGCGCGGTTTTCAGAGGTAAAAGACAACGCCGAGCACCGCCGCGACGACGAGGCGATACCAGGCGAAAATCCCGAGCCCGTGCCGGGTGAGCCAGTGGACCAGGAAGCGCACGCAGAGGGCGGCGGTGATTGCGGCAACGATCGCGCCGAGCAACACATGCGACCAGCCGAAGACCGCGATCATGGCGCCGCCGCTGCGGTAGCCCTTGTAGACGGAGGCGGCGCTGAGGGTGACGAAACCGAGCAGAAAGCTGAATTCCGCGGAGCGGCGCGGGGCCAGGCCGACGAAATACCCGCCGACGATGGTCATCATGGAACGGCTGGTGCCGGGCCACATGGCGACACATTGCAACGCGCCGATCGCGGCGGCTTTGCCGGGCGAGAGCTCGCCGAGCTGCGTGTCGGCGGCATGCGGCGCGGCAGGCTGCCGGCGGCGCCATGCCTCCGCGGCGAACATCAGGATCGCGCCGGCGACCTGGGCAACAATCACGGCGCCGACCGAGAAGAGGTGGCGGTCGATCCAATCGTGCGCGAGAAAACCGATGCCGGCGGCCGGCACGAAGGCGATGAGGACGTTGCGGAACAGGCGGAGTCCGACCGGATCGCGGCCCAGGAGTCCGTGCAACATCGAGACGAGCGGCGTCCAGTAGAGCAACGCGACGGCGGCGATGGCGCCGGCCTGGATCACGACCGTGTAGGTGTCGGCGGCGAGCTTGAGCGTGAGCGGAACGCCGGCGGGGTTTTTCGGGGATGGCTTCTTGTGCCAGAGCGGCTGGCCGTCGGAGCCGAGGAGCGGCGTGGTCGCTTCGAGGCCGAGCAGGCGCGTGGCGACGATCAGATGGCCGGTGGACGAGATGGGCAGAAACTCGGTGATCCCTTCGACGACACCGAGGACGACGGCATCGGTGATACTGAGCTCGGCGGCGGGTGCGGCCGACGGGGGCGGCGTGGCGGCGGCGGCGCCGATGGACGGCGAGGATTTTGCAGCGGGCAATTCAGCGGCGGTGGCGGTGAAGGCGGCAAGGGCCAGCAGGCACGCGACGTGGAAACGGAAAATTCGCACCTGCGGGTGGTTTCAGTTTTGGCCGGAGCGAGCAATTTTATTTGCGACCGCCGCGAGGCGCGCCTGAGTCGGAGTCGATGAGTTTACTGGCCGCGCTCACTCTTACCCTTTCCCACGGCAAACACCTGACGGAGGAGGAGGTCCGGGCGTCCGCCGGGGCGTTGGCGGGGGCGGACGACACGGACGATGTGAAGGCGGACTTCCTCACCGCCTTGGCGCGGAAAGGCGAAACGGCCGGCGAGCTGGCGGCCTTTGCCCGGGCGTTTCGGGAGCGGGCGATAAATCCGGGCGTGGAGGCCTGGTCAGCCGACGCGATCGACATCGTGGGCACGGGCGGCGATCACGCCGGTGGATTCAATATTTCGAGTTTGGTGGTGCTGGTGCTGGCCAGTGCCGGTGTGACGGTGATGAAGCACGGCAACCGCGGGATCACCTCCAAATGCGGCAGTGCGGACCTGCTGGCGGGCTTGGGCGTGAAACTGGACGCACCGCCGGAGGTCGTGCGCGGTGCGCTGGATCAGCTCGGCTATGCGTTCTTTTTCGCGCCGGCGTATCATCCGGCCTTCAAGCATATCGTCCCGGTGCGAAAGGCGCTCGCCGCGAAGGGACAACGCACGGTGTTCAATATTCTCGGTCCCCTGATCAATCCCGGCCGACCGGCGCATGTCCTGTTGGGCACGTTTTCGGCGGAATCGGTTCCGACGCTGGCGGGGGCGCTGGCGGTGCTCGGCGCGAAGGGCGGGTTGGCGGCGCACGGCGTGATCGCGGAAGGCCGGGGCATCGACGAACTCACCACCGCGACGGTCAATCGCGTGCGGGGATTCGGCACGCTGGCGGCGGTGGACGGCGAGTGGCGGGCGGCGGATTTCGGTCTGGCCGCGTCGGACTTTTCGGACCTGGCGGGCGGCGATCTGGCGACGAACCTGGCCATCGTGGAGGCGGTGCTGGACGGGCGCGCGCCGCGCGGATTGGTCGACACGATTGTGCTCAACGCGGCGGTGGCGCTGTGGATTGTCGGCAGGACGGCTGCGGTCCGCGAGGGACTGGAACTGGCGCGCGAGCAGCTGCTGGGTGGCGGGGTCAGGCGCAAGATCGCGGCGACCCGGGAATTTTTTCGCGCATGAATCGAAAGTATTTCGGCACCGACGGGGTGAGAGGGCCGTTCGGCGGGCCGTTGATAAATGCGGACTTCGCGGCGCGGCTCGGGTTCGCGGCGGCGCGGTGGCTGACGCGGGGCGGCGAACGGCGTCAGGTGGACGCAGTCGGGGCGAACGTCGCGATCGAGCGGCGCCAGGAGCGTGGCATCGGCCCGGTTTTGATCGGACGCGACACGCGTGCCTCGGGCTCCGAATTGGAGGCCGGAGTCGCCCGCGGGTTGACGGCGGCGGGGGCGGAGCCGATTTCGCTGGGAGTGTTGCCCACTCCGGCCGTGGCCCGGGCGGTCAAGGCGGCGGGCGCGCGGCTCGGAGTCGTGATCACGGCGTCGCACAATCCGGCCGGTGACAACGGCATCAAGTTGTTCGGCCCGCATGGAGTAAAGCTGACCGACGAGGACGAACTCGCGGTGGAGGCCTTGTTGCCGGAGGCGGTAGCCGGACCAAATGATCCTGTGCCGCGCCGGAACGGCGAACGGGAGCGCTACGTCGCCGGGGCGATGTCCCTGCTGCCGGCGGGTGCGCTGCGCGGATGGCGGTTGGTGCTCGACACAGCCAACGGGGCCACCTGCGAAACGAGTCCGGCGGCCTTTCGGGCCCTCGGTGCGGAGGTCTGCGGGATCGGCGACGCGCCCGACGGCTCGAACATCAATGCCGGGGTCGGCAGCGAGCATCCCGAACCGATGGCGAAGCGGGTGGTGGAAACCGGCGCCCGCATCGGTGTGGCGCACGACGGCGACGGCGACCGCTGCATCGTCTGCGACGAGCTGGGTGGCGTGCTCGACGGCGACGAGATCCTGACGATTTTGGCGACGGATGCGTTGGCTCGGGGGGCTCTGGCCAACGGCGTGCTCGTGGTGACCGTGCAGAGCAACCTCGGGGTCGACGCGGCGGTCGCGGCGGCCGGCGGGCGCGTGGTGCGCACCGCGGTCGGCGACCGCTACGTTATCGAGCGGATGCGGGCGGAGGGAGCCTCCCTTGGGGGCGAATCGTCCGGACACCTGATTTGTGCGGACGTTTCCACCACCGGGGATGGACTGGTCGCTGCCCTGCGTCTGATCGATGTAATCCGCCGGGCCGGGAAGCCGCTTTCCGAGCTGCGTCGCGTTCTGCGGCGGTTTCCGCAGCAGACGACGGCTCTCAAAGTGCGGATCAAGCGCCCGCTCGAAGAATTGGTTTCCCTCCCGGCCGCGATCCGTGCGCTGGAGCAATCGTTGGGTGGGGCGGGACGCGTGCTGGTGCGGTATTCGGGCACGGAACCCAAGTTGAGGCTGTTGGTGGAGGGGCCGGGCGACGAGCTTGTGGCCCGCGGCTTGGCGGGATTGGTGGCGGCGGCGCGATCCGAACTCGATGTGATCTGATTTCACAGGCGGCGCGCATCCGGATCGGGGCCGCGGATTTCGGGTCGGACGATCTTGCGCACGACGGCGGGCGGGCCTGTGCCGCGGGATTTCGCGGCCAGCGGGGTCGCGATCGGGAGAAACTATTGTCCGCGGCGTGCGTCGTGGGAGTGTCCGCCGCGCAATTTTTGCGCGACTGCGCGGGTTTCATGGTGAAATCCGTGTCCGGGGTTGACCGCTCCCGGAGCGACGATTTGCCTGCGGTTTTCTTATGCCCGAAGTTTCTGTCGCCTCGCTGGACCCCCGTCACCAAAAGCTGATCGACAACGCGCGTGTCGCGCTCGACCGGGGCAACCTCGACTATGTGCTCGAGGTCACGGCCCAGGTGCTGCGCATGCAGCCGGGGTGTCTCCCGGTGCGGCGGCTGCAGCGGGTGGCCCAGTTGCGCGCGTCCCGGGGCAAGACCGGCGGATTCATGGGGCGGGCCCTGAGCGGACTTACGGCGGCGCCGTTCATGTTCGGCAGCGCGAAGAAAGATCCGGCGAAGTTGCTGGACGCGGCCGAGACCATGCTGGCGAAAGATCCCTCGAACGTGCAGGCGCTCAAACTGCTCGCGGAAGCGGCGGGCGGCCTCGGGTTTCCCGAGACGGTGGCCTTCGCGCTGGAGGCGGTGCGCGAGCTGGAGCCGGAGAATCGGGCCAACATGCTGGCGCTCGGCGAAGCGTTGCTGGCGGCCGGGAAGCCGGCCGATGCGCTGAAGATGGCGGACGAGGTGCTCCGCACGCGCCCGACGGATGCGGAGGCGCAGGCCCTGATGCGCAAGGCCTCGGTGGCGCAGACCGTGACGAAGCACAATTGGGACAACAAAGAGAGCTTCCGCGACAAGCTGCGCGACGAGGCGCAGGCGGTTTCGCTGGAGCAGGCGGCGAAGGTCGTCACCGGCGATGCGATGACGCAGCGCCTGCTCGACGAGGCGTTGGCCAAGGTCGCCAAGGAGCCCAACAATCTGAACCACTACCGGTCGGTTTCGCAGGCCTACAAGCAGATGGGGAACCTCGAGCAGGCGCTCGAATGGGTGCGCAAGGCCCGGCAGCAGCCGGTGGGCAAGTCGGACGCGGCGCTGGAAAAGCAGGAATCCGAACTGGCGACGGCCGTGATCGAGAAACACACGCAGGAGGCCGAGGCGGCGGTCGCGGCGGCGCCCGGCGATGCGGCGGCGCTGGCGAAGCTGGAGGCGGCCAAACGCGAGCTGGCGGAGTTCAAGCTGACGGAATCCAAGCGCTACGTGGAGCGTTACCCGAACGATTATCCCGCGCGTTATTCGCTCGGCGCACTCCTGCTTGAAATCGGGCAGGTGGACGCGGCGATCGCGCAGTTCCAGCAGGCGCAGAAGGGGCCGCCGGTCCGCGTCGTTTCCCTGGTCGGTCTCGGCCGCTGCTTCAAGGCGAAGCGGCTTTTCGATCTCGCGGTGGCGCAACTGACGCAGGCGAAGAACGAGCTCAGCACGATGGACGAGACGAAGAAGGAAATCATCTACGAACTCGGCGCCTGCTACGAGGCGATGGGCAAGGGCGAGCTGGCGATCGAGGAGTTCAAGGTGATCTACAGCGAGGACATCGGGTTCCGCGACGTGGCCGACAAGGTCAACGCCTACTACACGAAGAGCTGAGGGCGGGGCTGGGCGGGATGCGACCGGCCGACGGCCGGCGCGCACGCCGGTGCGGCCAGGCCGCGACGAAGAGGGATTGCGGACCCAAGGGATCCGCGGTTCGTTTCTGTCCCCCCCATGATCCACCCCTTTCGAACCACCGTGGCCGCGTTGGCGGCGTTGACCTGCAGCTTGGCCGTGCGCGCCGACGAGAAGACCGGCACGCTCGATATCCACTGGATCGATTCCGAGGGCGGCGGCTCGACGCTGATCGTGACCCCGGCGGGCGAGTCGGTGCTGATCGACACGGGCAATCCCGGCGGGCGCGATCCGGGCCGCATCGTGGCGGCGGCGCGCGCGGCGGGTTTGACCCGGATCGACCACGTGGTGATCACGCACTGGCACACGGATCATTTCGGCGGCGCGGCGGAGGTGGCGCAGGCGATTCCGTTCGGCACGATCTGGCAGCGCGCGATTCCGGACGGCGATCCGGACGGCCGGGCGCAGTCGGCCTTTCAGGTGCAGATCAAGCCGTTCCGGGAGCTCGCGGCGAAGCGCGGCACCCTGGCGCCCGGTGTCGCGATCCCGCTGCGGGCCGGCAAATCCGGCGCGCCGGCACCGGTGCTGCGGTGCCTCGCGGCGGATCAGAAGTTCGTGGCGCCGACGGCGGCGCAGGCCGCGGTGCGCAATCCGCTCGCGGGACAAACGGAGGCGAAGGCGCCGGATACGAGCGACAACGCGAACAGCGCGGTCTTCGTGCTCGAGTTAGGGGAGTTCCGGTTCTTCGACGGCGGCGATCTGACGTGGAATCTCGAGGAGAAACTCGTCGCGCCGCACAATCTCGTGGGCAAGGTGGACGTTTATCAGACGAATCACCACGGGCTCGATGTCAGCAACCATCCCGGGCTGGTGCGCAGTCTCGCGCCGACCGTGGTGGTGATGAACAACGGCCCCCGGAAGGGCGGGCAGGCGGGATCGTTTGCGGCGATCCGCGCCGCGGCGCCGGCGGCGCTCTACCAGGTGCATCGCAGCTACCTCGTGCCGCCGGAGACGAATGCACCGGCGGAGTTCGTGGCGAACACCGAGGATCTGCGCGGCGCGGACGCGGCCAAGTGCACGGCGCACCGGGTGCAGCTGGCTGTGGCCGCGGACGGCCGCAGCTACACGGTCGCCATCCCGGCCCACGGACATTCGCGAACCTACCGCACGTCGGCCAAGTGAGGGGCTAAGGTCACCGGGGAGTGCCGCGAGTGGAGTTCCACGGTGCCGGCAATCCGGGGCGCAGCGCCCGTGGGGTGGCCGATTTGGCCATCGCGGCGGCCGGTCGTAAAACCCCTCGCGGCGGCCGGGCGCTCAGGAGCCGGTCGGGCGCGGACGTTCGGCGAGCCAGAGCGCGGCGCCCATCACGGCGAGACTGCCGAGCAGCGGAAGGAGGTCGGGCTTTTCGCCGAAGACGAGGAGCGAGACGCCCACGGCGAGGGGAACCTTGGCGTTGTTCATGACGGCCAGGGTGCCGGCGGAGACGCGGGACGCACCGTGGTTCCAGAGAAAGAATCCGAGTCCGGACGCGATCACGCCGAGATACAACAGCGTCAGGAGCTGCGGCGGGCCCAGCGTGACCGTGATGTCGCGGCCGACGGTGACCGCGAGCGCGAGGACCAGGCCGCCGAGGCAGGGGAGCGCGAAGATGTCGCGATCGCGCAGGTCGGGTGCGCCGCGGCGCAGATGGCGATACCACACCTGGCCGACGGCGAAGCAGAGGTTCGACGCCTGCACGAGGAGCAGGCCGGCGAGCGTGACCTTGAGTTCCGTCGAGCGCAGCACGACCAACGCGGTGGCGGCGACGGCGAGGGCCGCGGCGGCCAAGGCGGCGGGCCGGAACACGCGCTCGAAGGCATCGGCAAGGAGCGTGACGAAGAGCGGGGTGGTGATGGTGAAGAGGGCGGCTTCGTAGGCGCGGAGGAAGCGGAAACTCTCGATGTAGCAGACATACATGAGGCCGAACTGCACGGCGCCGAGGGTCACCAGGCGGAGGCCCAGGCCGGGCCGCAATCCCCGCGGGCGGAAGAACGGCAGCAGCACGAGGAGCGCGAGGCCGAGCCGGACCGACGCCACGAAGGCGGCGTCGACGCCGGCCAAATGGCGCTTGATCAGGCCGAAGGAAAAGGCCCAGAGCAGCGAGACGACGACAAGCGGCAGCATCGCGGTCAGACGCGGAAGATGGCGCCGAGGCGTTTGCCGAGGACCAGGCTCAGGCCGGCGATGGTGACCCCGAGGAAGACCATGGCCCAGACGCCGAGCGCGGACGCGATGAATTTGCCGTCACCGAGCAGTTGGAAGAGCTCCATGATGGCTTTGGTGATCGGGTAGTAGGCCTGTTTTTGCGCGAGAATGAGCGAGTCGCTGACCTCGAGCATGGCGAAGGCGAACGCCAGCAGGCCGCCGGCGATGAGGTTGGCAGCGATGAGGGGAAGCGTGATTTTGAAGATCGCGCGCAGCGGCGGGGCGCCGAGGTTCTGCGCGGCCTCCTCGAGGGTTTCGCTGGTTTGCTGGAAACCGGCGGCGGCGGAGCGGACCACGTAGGGCAGGCGGCGCACGGAGTAGGCGATGATCAGCAAGATCGTCGGGTCGCGCGTCGGATTGAGAAAGGAGAAGAATTTCCCGTCCTGCGCCATCGCGAGGTAACCGAACGCGAGCACGAGGCCCGGCACGGCGAGCGGCAACATGGCGAGAAAGTCGAGGATCTGCCGGCCGGCGACGCGGCTGCGCACGACGACATAGGCGATGGCGACGCCGAGGACGAGGTCCACGAGGGTGGAGATGCTGGCGAAGCGGAGACTGTTCGCGATGGCGGGCACCGTGAGGTCGTGGCCGAGCGCGAGCCCGAAGTTCTCGAGCGTATAGGACGCGGGCAGCACCGAGGCATACCAGTCGCGGGAGAAAGCGACGAGAATGACGCCCAGGTGCGGCAGGACGGCGACGAAGGTGGTGCCGGCGAAGAGCGCGGTGCAGAGCCAGGCGCGGCCGGCGGGCAGATGGCGGGCGCCGCCGGCACTGGTGGCCTTGGCCATCATCGCGTGCCCGGTGCCGCCGAACAGGACCTTGCTCAGGGCGTAGATGGCGACGGAGCAGACGAGCATCACGGTGACGAGGGCGAACGGGAAGGGGTTGGAGCCGATGTCTTTCAGGCCGTGAAAAATCTGCACGCTCGTGACGCGGTCGTAGTCGAAGACGAGCGGCGTGCCGAGCTCGGTGAAGGACCAGATGAAGACGATGGTGCCGCCGGCGAAGAGTCCGGGGCGGATCAACGGCAGTGTGATGCGGAAGAAGCGACGGAAGCCGGTGCAGCCGAGATTCTGGGCGGCCTCCTCCATGGCGGGGTCGATGTTGGCGAGGGCGGCGACGGCGTTCAGGTAGATGATCGGGTAGAGGGAGAGCGCCTCGACGAGGGCGATGCCCCAGAATTGGTGGGCGGCGAACCAGTCGATGGTGGCGCCCGGGGCCAGCAGGCCGACGTGCTGCAGCAGGGCGTTGAGCGCGCCGTATTGGCCGAAGATCTGTTTGATGCCGATCGCGCCGACGAACGGCGGCAAAATCATCGGGATCAAAACGAGCGAGCCGAGCAGGGTCTTGCCGGGAAAGGCGAAGCGGTCGCTCACCCAGGCGAGCGGGAGCGCGATCAGCAACGCGAGCGAGGTTGCGGCGCAGGCGAGGAGAAACGAGTTGGCCAAGCCGCCAAGATAGGGGGGATTGGCGAGCAGCGCTCCGAGGTAGGCCAGCGTGAAGCGGCCGTCGGCGTCGCGAAATCCGCCCTCGACGATCTGGAGGACGGGCCAAAGGAAGAAGGCCGCGAAGAACAAAGCCGTGCCGGCGAACACGAGGCGGGCGAAGGCGTGCGACATCGGCGCCGAGCTTGCCGGGCGGCCGCGCCGGCGGGCAAGGGGGAAGTCGCAGGGTCGCGCAGCGCGACGGGCAGGTGGCGGCGTAGACGCCGATGGGGCCGGGCGCGTGGGGGGCGGGCGACCCCGGGCGCGGCCGAGGAGGGCGCAGCGTCCGGCGCAGCCCCGGCGCCGGCGCCGGGAAAACTCTAGGCTTCCCATGCGCTTTCGGCGGCCTAGCGTGGCGGGTTCATATGCAGAAAACGTTCGTGATTTATAAGCCCGATGCCATGGAGAAGCGCATCGTGGGAACTGTGTTGAGCCGTTTCGAGGCCGCGGGCTTCGATGTGATCGGCTGCAAGATGGCGCGTCTCACGCCCGCCCTGCTGCGCGAGCACTACGCCCATGTGGCCAGCAAGCCCTTTTACCCGGAGATCGAGGCATTCATGAGCTCCCGGCCCGTCATCATGATGGCGCTGCGCGGCGAAAATGTCGTCCAGCAGGTGCGCGATCTGCTCGGCCCCACGGATTCCCGCAAGGCGGCCAAGGGCACGATCCGCGGCGATTTCGGCACCGAGATGATGAAGAACGTCGTGCATGCCTCCGACAGCGTCGAAAACGGCGAGGCGGAGCTGAAGCGCTTCTTCAAGGCCGACGAACTGTTCGCCTGAGCTCCGGGAGCGGCCGCGCGCGATGCGCCGGCAGCCGAAGGTATCGCAAACGCACGACGCGGGTCGTGCGTTTTTTGTGTCCATCCGCCGCTCAGCGCGCGGAGAACCGGAATTCCGTCACGGAGCGATACGGTTGATTCGGGCGGAGAATCGCGGAGGGAAAATGCGGGTGATTGGGGGAGTCCGGGAAGTGCTGCGTCTCGAAGCAATAGAAGCCGAAGCGTCCGCCCTTCGCGGCCTCGTCGGCGGTCGGGGCGGTGACGAGGCTGGTGTAGAGCTGGAGGCCCGGCTCGGTCGTCCAGACCTCGAGGATCCGGCCCGACTTGGGGTCGCGCACGCGGGCGGCGAAGGCCGGGGTGGATACGGTGCGGTCGCCGTCGAGGACGAAGTTGTTGTCGTAGCGCCGGAGCGGACCGATCACGGCGGCCCGCGCGCCGATCGCGGCCGGGCGGGTGAAGTCGAGGGGCGTGCCGCGCACGGGCGAGATCGGTCCGGTGGGGATGAGCTCCTTGTCGACCTCGGTGTAGCGCGCGGCGGCGATCTGCAGCTCGTGGTCGAGCACGTCCCCGGCGCCGGCGAGATTGAAGTAAGCGTGGTTGGTCAGGTTGAGCGGCGTGGCGCGATCGGTGGCGGCGCGATAGTCGATCCGCAGAATATTGTCCTCGGTGAGCGTGTAGGTGACACCGACCTCGACCGTGCCGGGGAAGCCTTCCTCGCCGTCCGGACTGGTGTAGGCGAGCGCCACGCCTGCCGTCGTGGCATCGGGGCGCGGCGTGGCCCGCCAGATCACTTTGCTGTAATTGAGGCGGCCGCCGTGGATGTGATGCGGCGGGGCGTTGCGCGTGACCTCGTAGGTCCGGCCGTCGAGCGTGAAGCGGGCCTGGGCGATGCGGTTGGCGTAGCGGCCGAAGACGGCGGCCGCCTGGGGGAAGCCGCGCTGGAATCCCGCTTCGGAGGCGGTCACGGGGCGCACCATGTCGGCCAGTTTGCCGGCGCGATCGGGCATGCGCAGCGAGGCGACGATGGCGCCGAAGGTGATGATCTCGGCGCTGGCCCCGCGGCTGTTTTTCAAGGTGTAGCGCTCGACCTCGCGCCCGTCGGGCGTGCGACCGAAAACGGAGCGCTCGACGGACGGGGCGCCGGCGCAAACCAGGGCGGGAAGGGCGAGGGCGAGCAGCGCGCCGAAGCGGCGCTTGAGAGCGGAGAGCGAGAGCATGGGGTGCCGGGAGCAAAGGCGCGGGTGGAGCCGGCGCAAGGGTGCAATCGCCGGCGGGCGAGCGCCGAGGATGCCGGCGGGCACGGGAGGGGCACCTCGGCGGATGAGGCGGGCCGCCACGACGGGCGGCCCGGCGTGGATTCTTTCCTCCCCGCCGCGGCACCCCGGGGCGCTGGAAAAGCAACGGCCCCGCGACAAGCGCGGGGCCGCAAAGCTCCGAGGTGGCGGCGAGGCGCAGCCCGCCGGATCAGTTCGTTTCCCGCCAGTTGGCGACGGCAAACGGAATGTCGAGACCCGGCAGCACGGTCGTGCGCAGGCTGACATCGTAGTGAATGACCGGAGAAGCGTTGAAGGTGACCGCCTTGGCGACGATCGCACCGTAGATGGTCTGGCTGTTGGAGACCGTGAAGCTGCTCACCGGGGTGTAAATGACCCCGTGGAAGGCGGTGTTGGTCGCCATCGTATAGGTGTCGTAGGGATTGCCGGTCGACAGGATCACCAGGTTCTTCGGCAGGAGGGTATCGTTCTGAATGCCGTTGCCGCCGATCGTGATGTCGCCCGCGACGTGGAGCCGGAGGGAGCCGTTCGCGGTGATGCGAATCTTGGCGGTGTTGGCGAGGTAAAGGTCGCCGGTGAGCACGATCGCGACCGGTCCGTCGACGGTGAGCGTTTGCGTGCCGGTGAGGGAAAGATTGCTGCCGTAGTAAATCGCGGTCGCCGTGGCCCCGGCGGTGCCGATCGTCGCGTTGCCGCTCGGCAGGATGTCGCCGGCTCCGGTGGGCACGACTTCGTCAAAGGTCGCCTGATACGGGCTCGTGCTGATCCGGGTGGTGTCGATCTTGGTGGTGGCGGCAGTCGAAGGGCCGACGAGCTTGGCGCTCGTGGAATAAGACGGGCCGGTGGAGAGAGTCGCGACGTAGCCTTTGATCTGGGCGTTGGTGAGCTGGACGGTCGCGGAGGAGGTGGACGTCGAGCCCGAGCTGATGATCGCGGAGAATCCGGGAGTCTGCGAGGCGTAGGTGCCGAGCGTGGAGTCGTAGCTGTCGACGGAGCCCGCGCTGCGGAACCGGACGCGGCCGGTGGTGGCGGCAACGGCGTTGGTGAAGAGGCTCGCGCGTTCGGAAGTCGAGGTGAGCGTGCGGGTCTGCACCGTGCCGTCCGCCTGCGTGGTCGTGCCGGTGGCGGTGACCGTCCGGGTCGCGGCGCTGCCGTCGTAGCCGGTCACGGTCACGGTGATGGAGCCGGTCACGCCGCCGTCGAAGGAAAATCCGGTCGAAGTCTTTGTCGCCGTGCCGCCGGAGAGCGACCAGCCGGACCAATCGTCGCGGTTCATCGCCCACAGCGCGTCTTCCATGCCGCTTTCGGCGAGCTCCACGCTGCGGGTGCTCTGCATCGTGCGGCTGCTGAGCGCGAGCGTCCGGTAGCAAACGGTCATGTAACTGCCCAAGGCAATCGCCAGCACGGTCGCGAAACACAGGGCGGCGAGCAGCGCTGCGCCGCGTTCGCCCGCGGGCCCGAAAAACCGCCAGCCGCCGGCCCGACCGCGTCGGGTCCGGAGAGAGCGAGAGGTGTGAATCGGGGGCGCCATGCCGTTTTTTCTGGTCCCCGAGATTTTCAGTTAATCGTCGCGGGTCGAGCGGGGTTTAAATGCAGAAACACGAACGGTCTATGCGTAGTCCCGCGCATACGGCCGGGATTCGCCTCCCTGCCGGCGTCCGGCGATTCCGAGGTTTCCCCGTGGCCGGGTAGAATCGTGCCCTGCTTTTAGGCCTGAAGGCAGGCCTGTTCGGATGGTCGTAATGCTACGTAGGCATCGGGACCGGGGAAAGCACCGCATCGACGCGTTTGGAGGCGCCGAGCCCCGAGGTGGGTGCGGCTTGGACAGCATCAATTTGGCGCCGCGATCGAACCCCGGCGGTGGCGGTGATGTCCGGCCGGGCACACGCGCCGATGGAAATTTGCTGGCGCCATGCGAGGCTCGTGGCTCACGTTTTGGTTTCACCCGGTCGCAACTGCGCGTCGCCGCAGCTTGTGCACCGATTGCCCCGCATCCGAATCCCCCACAGTCCCACCATGTCCCTTCGCACCACGAAACTGCTCGCTACGTTGGCGGTCGTTTTCTCCGCCGCCTTTCTCGTCGCCCAAGCCGCGGACACCAAGCAGGCTCCGGCTCCGCAAAAGAAAGCCAAGGCACCGCCCCTCCCCGGGGCCGGCACCGGCGGCAACACGCCGCACGCCACCACCAGCGAAGTGATCGGTCCCAACCGCGCCAACGGCAGCCGCGTCACGGTGACCTATGGGCGCCCCTTCCTGAAACATCCGCGCACGGGGGAAGTGCGCAAGGTGTGGGGCGGGCTCGTTCCCTGGGACAAGGCCAACCGGCTCGGAGCCGACGAGGCCACCACGCTGATCGCGCAACACGACCTCGAGATCGCGGGGACCCGCGTGCCCGCCGGCGCGTATACACTCTACATCGTGCCGTCCGAGTCGGGCCAGAGCCTGCTGGCGTTCAGCAAGAAAATCGGCGACTGGGGCGTGCCCGTCGACGAGAAGAATGACTTGGGTCGCTTCGCGCTGACGAAGGATTCGCTCCCCGCCACCGTGGAGCAACTCACGATCGCGATCGAAAACGGACCGCCCGCCAGCCTGACCGGCACGATCCGGATCTCCTGGGAAAACACGCGGTTCTCGCTGCCGTTTGCCGTGAAGAAGTAAGGCGCGTTCACCGCCCGCCTCCGCTGCCCCGACCGATGGTCGGGGCTTTTTTTTGGTCGGACGCGATTCTGGGGTGTGGGACGGTCGGGACGAAGGCGCGGCCGCCGCCGGGCGAGGCGCCCCGGTCGCGGCGGCACAGCGGGCGCGGCGGGCTGAGGACACCGGCGAGCGGGTTGCCCGCGGGAACAATTCCCGAATCGCCGGACGGTTCTTCCCGCGAAATCGCGGGCCCGGATCCGGTATCGTGTGGGCGCGATTCCACCGCGCCGATCCAGTCCGACGTGGTGGCGGCAACCCCGTCCGGCGCAAGCCGGGGCATGCCCTCGCATTCCCGTCCGACCTGCTTCCGTCCCACATGAAATCCAAGTCCAAACTGTTCCGAATCGCCACCCTCGGCCTTGCCGTCGGGGTGCTCAACGCGACCGCAAAGTCGCCGTTCGAAATCATCGCAACGCCGGTCAACCAGCCCACCATCTCGGCCGCCGGCTCCAATCTGACCGACTTTCTGAGCGCGCTGTTCAACGCGCAGGATCAATTTCAGCAGCTGAACAACCGCGCCTACTTCGCGAGTCTCACGTTTCTCGGCGTGCCGAACGCGATCACGTTCCAGACCAACGCCCAGGGCACGGCGGTGACGATGACGCTGCGGCCGATCGGCATCAACGAGACCTTCACCGGCGGCTCGCGCCAGGAAGTCGACGACCAGATCGAGGATTATTTCAAGAAGCGCGGCGTCGGCGCGATCTCCGACTTCCTCGCGGCCATCGCCAAGGAATCGTCGGTCGCGGTGACCGACGGCAATCCCAACGCGGCGACGTCGGTGGCGGCGAACAGCACCTTCATGGCCCAGGGGTTCACGCCGGTGGACGAGATCGGCGTGGGAGTCGGCCAGGACGCGGCGCCCGACGGGACGCCGGCGAAGCCGCGCTTCGGCAGCTTCGGCCTCGGCTTCAACGCGGGCCGTTTCGAGGCGGCTGGCCTGGAAGGCGAGACGCTGGATTTCTCCCTGAGCGGCCTGAGCATCGGTTTCGGGGAGCGCGTGCGGCTGCTGACGCCGGTGTATTTCAACTACATGAAAGTGGAGGGCGCGCAGGTGGCGGGTCTCGGCGCGAACCTCGCGCTGCCGATCCGTTTCATGGTGATGGGCAAGGACAATGCCTGGAACTGGCGCGTGACCCCGATGGCCGGAATCAACGCGCGGGCCTCCGTCGATCTCGCGGGCGGCGCGCTGCTGTGGCAGGGCGGGTTGATCAACAGTGTCGACTACCGGGTGAGCCCGAAGCTCGTGCTGTGTTTCGTCAACCAGCTGACGGTGCACAAGAGCATCAAACTGGAGTATGACGACTTTTCCTTCGATCCGAAGGTGAACCAGCAGATCCTGAAAAACGGCATCCGCGTCGTGAGCCCGCTCACGCGCCGGATCATCGGCGACTTCTTCGCGGTGGACACGCGCTTCCTGAAGGACGCGGCCGTCGACCAGTTCTGGTCGTTCGGCGGATCGATCGGATTCCGCGTCTCCCAGCGCTTCAATCTCACGCTCGGCGCCAACTACGACACGGGGGACAACTTCAAGTCGTATTCCGCCGGTCTGTCTTCGGCCTGGAAGTGGTAATGTGGTCATAGCGATCCGCCGCGCCGGCGTGAACGGCGCGGCGGATTTTCCGCGTATGTCGCGATTCCGGCTCAAGCGGACCGGCCTGATCCTGGCGGGGATGGTCGCGGGCGGAGCCTTGGTCTGGTTTTTCTTTTTTCCGGTGCCGGTGGGCGGCTTGCTGCGTTTTGCGGCGGCGCGGGCGGGGGCCGCCGGGCCCGGCGGCACGCTGCTGCTGGAGGGTGCGACCTTCCGATGGCGCTGGGGCGAGCCGGATCTTCGGCTTGAAATCGCGGGTCTGGCCCTGCGCCGCGGCGCCGAACCGCTCGCGGACGTCGGCCGGGTCACCGTCGAGGTCGGCAAGCGGGCGTGGTGGAGCTCCGGATACGAGCCGGCGCGCATCGCGCTGGCGGGCGCCCGGGTGAGTCTCGACCTCCGGACGGCGGCCGCACCGCCGCCCCGGCCGGCGGCGCCGGTCGCGGCGGTCGGTCGCGAACAGGAAACACCGGCGGCGAGAGTGGAGGCGGCGCTGGCGCCGCTGGCCGGGTTCTGGCGCCGGGACGGGGCGGCGACGGTGATCGATGCCGCCGGACTCGTGGCCGCGGTGCGGACGGCGGACGGTATCGCCGAGTGGCGCTGGAAAACGGTGCTCGCCCGGGCCGCGCGCGCCGGGACCGGACTCGACTTCGCGCTGGACCTCGCCGTGGAGGGCGAGGGCGCGCCCCGGGCCGAGGTGCGGGTGCGGCACCTGCCGGACACGCGCCGATTGACGGCGACGCTCACGATTCCGCGATTCGACACGGCGGCCTTGCCCCCGTGGCCCGGCGCGGCGGAGCGGCCGGTCCGGGCGAGTGTGGAGGCGAATTTCGAGGCGGAGCTCGATCTGGGCGCGGGCAAGGTCATCCGCGGCGCGATTGCGGCGAGCGCGACGGATGCGGTGCTGACACTGCCGGACCTGGCGGGGCCGATTCCGGTGCCGCGCGCGGCACTGCGGGCGAGAGCGGCGGGCGACCCGCTGCGGATCGACGTGGACGAAGCGCGACTGGATTTCTCCGGCGCGCGCGTCTTCGCGGAAGGGGTATCCGCGGTGCTGGGCGCGGCCCCGCGCCTCGAGGGCGCCGCCGCGCTGGAGAACGTCTCGGCCGCCGCGTGGGTGGCGCTGCTGCCGGTGGAGCTGCGCAAACGGCTGCCGGTCGACGTCGCCGCGGTCGCGGAGTTGTGGCTGCGGCGGGCGACGATCAAGGGCAGGGTGGATCTGCGGACGCCGCGGGACGGCACCTGGAATCCGCGTGCCCTGCAGGCCGAGGGCGAGATCGTGGCGACGAATGCCGGGCGGGACCTGACCGCCACCTGGCAGGCAACGCAGGGCGACGACGGCGTCACCACGGTGCGAACGGCTTTGGTGCCGGTGGATCTTGCGGCATGGGGCGGCGCCTTGACGAAGGGCAGTGTCGGGGCCGCCTTGGCTTTTCCGTTCGCCGCGCGGGCGGAGGCGATGCTCGAGCCCAGCGGCGAGGTGCGTTCCGCGGCGGTGGATGTTTCCGCGGGGCCAGGCCGGGTCGGGGCGTGGGGGCCCCTGCCACAGCCGGTCGAGATAAAGCAGGTGGCGCTGCGGGCCGAGTTGGCCGAGGCGGGGCGACGGGTGCGGGTGCCGCACCTTCGTATCGAGACGGACGGTCCGCTGGTGGAAGTGTCCGAGTTTGATGCGGCGTGGCCGCAGGGTCGGCCGATCACGGTGCGGGGGAGGGGCGTGCTTCGTTCGCTCGACGCCGGTTGGATCGAGCCGCGCCTGGCCAAGGGCCTGCTGGCGCCGCTCCGGGACTTCGGACTCGAGGCCAAGGACGTCGGCGTGTCCGAGGCGACCGTTCGCTGGGACGCGGAGCTTGTCGAGGCGGCGGACGGGGCGACCAAGCCCGCGGCCTTCACGGCGACGGTCGATGCCACGCTCGGCGTGTCGCGCGTGCCCGTGCCGGTGAGGCTCAAGGCGCAGTGGCTTCCGGCGAATGAGCGGGCCGAGGTCGAGATGCGGGTGGGACCGCTCCAGCCGGCGCTGCTGCCGGTGACGTTGCCGGCGGGGATGCCGCCGTTGACGCACTTTGCGATTCCGATGGAGGTGCGTGGTTCGGCGCTGATCGGCCTCGATGGCGCGGTCTCCCGGGTGCGGTTTGGGGTGGAGGGTGGACCGGGGGTGGTGCGGGCCTTGCCCGCCTGGCCGGTCGATGTGCCGATCGCGGCGATCCGCGCCGCGGGCGAAGTGGCAGTGGACGGCAGTCGCGCGAGGGTCGAGAGCCTGCACCTCGAGGCGGGCGGGGGACTCACGCTGTCCGGCCGCGACCTCGTCTGGAACGCCGCGGCTGCGCCGACGATCAGCGGAGAATTGCGGGTGGGGCCGATGGGATTGACGGGGGCCTTTGCTCTGCTCCCGGCCGAGGTCGGCCGGCAGGCCCGACCTTGGTTGCAGGCGGCGGAGTTCGGAGGGGCGCACCTGCGCGTGGCGGCGACCCCGGATGAAAAAGCTCCCCACGGTTGGCGCATCGCGGAGCTGCGCGGCGAGGCGACGCTGGCCGGACTCCGGGCCACGGTGCCGGGTGCCGGAGAGCTGGGAGCGGGACGCGTCGACCTGCAAATCGACCATCCGCGTCTGCGCGCGGTGCTCGGCGACGCCACCGTGCCGGCGTTCTATCGGGGGAGCGCGGATGTGACCGCCGAGGTGGACGCGACCCGGCCGGAAGCGCTGCGCGCCACCGTGCGCGTCGAGGGCGGGGAGGTTCGTTTGGTGCCGCCGGAGTTTGCGGCGGTGCGTCTGCTGGAGGCGCCGTTGCAGTTGACGGCCGTGCAAACCGGGTCGCGGGCCGCGGAGTTTGCGCTCGAATCCGCCCGCGTGCTCGGCCGGCGGTTGCGGCTGGAGGCGCGGGCGGAAAGCACGGCGGCGGGCGGGCAGTCCGTGGAAATCGGGCGGCTGGAGTTCGGGGCCACGTCGCTCGGCATCGGCGTGCGAGAGGAGCCCGGACAAGCGCGGACGATCCGGATGCGCGGGGCGCATGTCGCCGTGGACGAGTTGCTCCAAACCGCGGCGCCGTTTTTGCCGGCGATGGGCGGGGCGCCGGCCGGCAAGCCGATCGACGCGGCGCCGGCCCGGGAGAGGTCGACGATCCCGGGAAAATCCGACCCCGGCGGCACCATGGAAGTCGGCGTCGACCTGGAAACGCTGGCCCTCGGCGCCGGCAGGACACTTAAAGCGGTGCGGGCGACCGCGCGTTTGCGGGATGGCTGGCCGGAGCGGCTCGAGGTGGCGGCCCAGGAAGGCGCGGGCAACGCGCTGCTTTTTTCATTGGGAGCAGGAACGAGCGGCGGAGCCCAAGCCGTGCGGCTGACGATCGACGACGCGAGCGCGTGGGTCGCGGCGATAACGACGCCATTCAAGGCCGTGGCGCTGCCCGCGGAAATGGCCGCAACCGTGGCCACCGTCGCCCAGGTGCCGACCCTGGTGGCAGGGGGACGCGTGGATCTGGCGGGCGAATGGGCGGAGCGCGCCCGCTTCAGCGGACGCCTCGGCGTGGGGCGGGCGACGATGGTGCAGCCGCCGCGCATCCTGCAGTTGCTCGCGTTGAAGTCGGGCAAGGCGCTCACCCAGCGGCCGCTCCTCGAGCAGCTGACGATCGAGCGGGTCGCGGTCGACGCGGCGGGGATCGCGCTCGACGGGGTGACGCTGGCCGGCACGGGGCTGGTCGACCGGCTGAAACTGAATTCGGCGCGCTACGAACTCCGGACGCAAAACGTGGCGGTCGACGGACTGTATTTCGGCGTGGGCTTCGAGGTGGTGGGCACGCGGGCGGATCCGCAGGTGTTTCTCAAAGACAACAGCCTGCTGGTGCGGACGGTCGGGCAGCGCAACGAGTTCGATTTCGAGGCGATGGCGCGGGACGCCGAGGAGGCGAAAGCGAAGGCGAAGGCCGCGGGCCAGAAGCCCTAGCGCGGGGGATACGAAATTTTTCATCATGCAAACCAACCCACACTCCCTGATGCTGCCGCGCGGCGGGCGCCTGGCTTCGGCCCTGGCGGCCGCATTGTTGTTCGGCGGCTGCGCGTCGTCCTCCTACCTCGTGTTGAAGCCGAAACCCGGCAACGCGGTCGTCGCGCTCACCGATGCGAGCGGCAAGCCGCTGAAAGCGTCGAACGGGCGGTTCGAAGTTTTCGGCCGACCGGAGACGGTCTATACGGTGAAGGCGACGCCGGTGCCGACGGAGGCGGAAAAATACGAAGCATTCACGGCCACGCTCGGTCTCGCGGAGTATCAGAAGCTGCCGCTGGCGACGGAGGCGGTGCGGGAATTCGCGTTCGCCCTGCCGGAAAAGAACTACGAGAGCATACCGACGCTGGTGCTGGTGCTGGACCAGCGCGGGCGGCTGCGCAGCGCACTCACGCCGGCGCGGGCCTTCCGCGAGATTTTCGAGGTGGGCGGCGCGGTGCCGACGCGGGTCTTCGATCTCGGCGACAATCTGGGCATATCCGGCCTGTCCATCGCGCCGGACGGCTCGCGCATTGTCTTCGCGGTGGCGGCCTACAAGCGGCAGTTCGCGGACATCGTCGAGACTTACGCGCTGAACGAGGACCGCTTGGTGGACCTGGCGGGCTGCAACCTGCGCAGCGTCGTGATCCAGGGCGGCGGGGTGCAGCAGATCACGTCGGAGGATTTCCGCGACTTCCACCCGAGCTTCACGCCGGACGGCGAGCACCTGCTGTTCTCATCGAACCGGCGGCGGCCGCAGTATGCGGATCTGCTGCGCATCCGTGCGGCGGGCCGGAGCGGCATCTCGAACATCAACGTCAGCATGCGGCCGGAGATGTATCTGCGGCCGACGCAGGCGAAGAGCGGCACGATCTCCTATGCGGTGGTGCCCGAGGGCGGCGACGTGCGCGAGAGCCAGATCTGGACGGTGGGCGGAGCGAACCAGTTTCCCACCCAGATCACCAAGGGCGGGCAGCCGGCGATCTCGCCCGACGGCTCGCGCATCGCCTACATCGGGGCGGACGGAAACCTGTGGGTGACGAATGTCGACGGCGGGCAGGAGACGCAGCTGACGAGCGGGGCGGACAAGATCGTGCAGCAGTTTGTCGCGAGCCTGACGCCCTCGGAGAAGGACAAGTTCCTGCTGAACGAGGTGCTGCAGCGGCAACAGGTGCAGCCGTTCTCGTATCCCTCGTGGACGCCGGACGGACGGCACATTGTATTCACCTCGATGGAGGGCAACGACCCGACGGGGCGGCCCAACGAGGACATCTGGATGATGCGCTTCGACGGGAGCGACAAACAGCAGCTGACGACGAACGGTTCGGCGGACCGCTTCCCGGTGATTTCGCCGAAGGACGGCGCGATCTACTTCCTTTCCAACCGCGGCAAGAGCTGGGCCATCTGGCGCATCAAGTCGCCCTTGGCGCCGTGATCGCGGCGAAGGTCTCCGGGGCCAAGCCCCCGGCTCCCCGATCGCTGCGCGCCCTCTCCCGGTTCCGGCAATTGCTTCCGATCTCATGAACTCGATCCCGCGGATTCTTCTTCTCGGTGCGCTGCTGGCTCTGGCCGGCTGCGCGTCCCAACCGATGGTGTGGCACAAGCCCGGCGCGAGCCGGGCCGATTTCGATCGTGATATGGCCGCCGCCGACGCTTACGCGCGCGGTCGGCCGATCGATCGCTCGGCCAGCGGTGCCGCCCACGTGTATGCGGCGACCCAGCCGGCAAACTCCAAGCAGCAGGCCGGCGCCTACACGAACATGGCGATCACGGCCGGCGCGGAACAGATCGCGCAGCAAAAAACCGCGAAGGAGAGTTTTCTGGCCGGCAAAGGCTGGCGGAAAGTCCCAGCAAGCGATCTGCC
>JACCDQ010864145.1_pt1 | contig 48476 bp, 54 predicted proteins | sample 7446031 | NCBI WGS metagenome assembly JACCDQ01 (sample SAMN15323442, study PRJNA562643) | freshwater metagenome | isolation source: river surface water | place: USA:Blue River Watershed | collected 2017-08-17
CGGCTGCGTTGGTGACCAGCATGTCGTTGTTCTTGCCAGGGCCACCGGCCACGTTCCAGATCGCTTCGCGACCGGCTGCGGTGGTGATGTCTTGCGCCACCGCGATCAGTTGAACCTTGCCACCGGTCTCGGCGCGCAAGTCGTCCACAGCTTTGTTGAGCACCTCGGCGCCGCGTGCCACCATCACCACGTTGACGCCTTCGAGCGCCAGCGCACGGGCGCAGCCCCAGCCCAGGCCTTTGCTTGCGCCACCCACCAAAGCCCATTTGCCTGCAATGCCCAAATCCATCTTGATCTCCAGTTGACTTCAAACTTTGGGTGCGCGTGACACCCAGAAAACACCCGACAGCACCAGCACGGTGCCGCCCACAATCCACATGTTAAAAGGCTCACCCAAGATGAACACGCCCATGAGGAGCGTGGACATGGGGCCGATCATGCCGGTCTGTGCCGTGAGCCCTGAGCCAATGCGCTCGATGGCCATCATGACCAACACCACCGGCACCGCCGTGCAAGCCGTGGCGTTGAGCAGTGACAGCCAAAGGACGGGCTCGGCCACCTGCGCCAGCGACAGTGGGCGCAACACGGCAAACTGAACAATGCACAGCAAACACGCCACCGAAGTGGCCCAGCCCGCCAAACGCAGCGAACCCAGCCGTTGCACCATTTGACCGCTGTAGCTCAAATAAATCGCATAACTGATGCCACTGCCCAGCACCAGCGCCGCACCCAGTGCGGCGTTTTTGCCATCCAGCGTGGCTTCATGACCAAACACCAGCAACACCCCGGCATAGCTGATGGCCATGCCCACGCCTTGGCGGTGGCTGATCTTGTGGCCATAAAGCAACCAGCCCAGCACCAGCACCAGCGTGGGGTTGAGGTACAGGATCAGGCGCTCCAGCGAGGCACTGATGTATTCCAGGCCCCAAAAATCCAGAAACGACGCCATGTAATAGCCACTGAAGCCCAAACCCACAATGCCCAGCCAGTCACGCCCCGCGATGCGGGGTTTGCCCCGCCCCGCCCACCACGCCATGAGCAAGAACATGGGCAAGGCAAACAGCATGCGCAACATGACCAGCGTGACCGCATCCACACCATGGCGATAAGCCAGCTTGACGATGATGGCCTTGCCACTGAAAGCGATGGAGCCAGCCATGGCCATGATCAGACCGGTGGTCAGATGGGCATTTCTTGGAGCTTGCATCGTCAACGCGCAATGCGGGCCAATAGCCACTGCACGGCCTCGTCGGCAGCCAGTTCTGGCGTGTTGGCGTGGTTGGCGTTCAGCACCAGATAACGGCTGTCGGGGTGTGGCGGCAATTTTTGATAAATCGCAGCAGAGGCTGCGGGGTACAGCATGTCTTGCTTGCCGATCGCCCAAAACACCGGAACGGGTTTTCGAAACGCGGCGGCACTCAGGCCCATATGGCCCCAGCCTTGCGGGTTGAAATAACTCCACAAAGCCGTGGCGGTGGTTTTGATGGGGCGACGTTGCCCTTGATTGATGTCGTTCATCTCGACCAAGGTGTCGCCCTGACCGGATTGCACCAACTGACGCGCCGCATCGACACTGCGCCGCACATCGGGCACTTGGTCAAAGACCTCGGGCACATGACCCGGGGCCATGGGCAAGACCGCATCGGCATCACCCACCTGGGCCATATAGGCCAGCGTGGCATTGGCGCCAAAACTCTGACCACCCACCGCCACCCATTGGATGCCCGATTGGCGCAAGGCCTGAACCGTTGTCTGAATTTGTGCCAGCGCATCGGCATAAGGTCGGTCGTAAAGTCGGTGACGCGACCATGGCATTTCAAGCATGCGAACCTGGCAATGGGGTTCGATTTTTTTCGCTACGGGTTGGAGGTACGGCGATTGCGCCGTGCCCCATTTGCCATGCAAGAGCACCACAGCACAGGACAAAGCTTGTGCCGATGCCTGAGCGCATGCCCATGCACTGACACCCAGCAACACCACACGCAGCAGCAGGCGCATCAAAAACCCACCGCCTGCCCGTCGCGACGCGGATCGCTGGCGGCCATGTAGCCCTCCACACCCGGATCGCCCATGCGCCAGATGAACTGGCCTGCACCAAAGTCCTGGTAAGAGTCTTTGATGACATCAATCTGGTGACCGCGCGCCAGCAAACCCTGCATGGTCTGGCCATTCAATGCGGCTTCGACGTTGATGTTCAGGCCGGTGTTGTAGCGCCAACGCGGTGCGTCGCAGGCGGCCTGCGGGTTCTGGCCATAGTCAAGCATGCGCACCAGCGTTTGCATGTGGCCCTGGGGCTGCATGTTGGCACCCATCACACCGTAGCTCATGACAGGCTGGCCGTCTTTCGTCAGGAAAGCCGGGATGATGGTCTGAAAAGGCCGCTTGCCCGGCGCCACCAGGTTGGCGGGGTTTTGGCCATGGGGGTCCAGGCTGAAACCATGGCCCCTGTTTTGCAGACTGATGCCATAAGTCGGCTCCACCACACCCGAACCAAAACCCATGTAGTTGCTCTGGATGAAACTGACCATCATGCCGTTTTCATCGGCCGCCGTGAGGTAAATCGTGCCCCCCTTGACCGGGTTGCCAGCCTTAAAGTCCTGCGCCTTGTGCATGTCAATCAGCTTGGCGCGGCTGGCCAGATAGGCAGGGTCGAGCATTTGCGCAGGGGTGATTTCCATGTAGCGCGGGTCGGCCACATAGCGGTACACGTCGGCAAAAGCGAGCTTCATGGCTTCGATCTGCAGGTGCTGTGAATCGACCCCGTCCACCGCATGGCTGGCCAGATCGAAGTTGGACAGGATGCCCAAGGCGATCAGCGCGGCGATGCCCTGCCCGTTGGGCGGGATCTCGTGCAGGGTGTAGCCCCGGTAATCTTGCGCAATCGGCTTGACCCACTCGGGCTTGAAATCGGCCAGGTCCTTGGCGGTGATGCTGCCGCCGTTGTCTTTGGCGAACTTTTCAATGGCCTGGGCGATCTCGCCACCGTACAGCGCCTGGCCTTTGGTCTCGGCAATCGCCCTGAGGCCGCGGGCCGCGTTTTTGAACTGGAACAGCTCACCCACCTTTGGCGCACGGCCCCAAGGCAAAAAGCTCTGCGCAAAACCCGGTTGCGACTGCAACTCTGGCGTGGCGGCGGCCCACTTTTGTTGAACGACCACGGGAATCAAATAACCGCGCTCAGCCACTTCAATGGCGGGCTCCAGCAAATCTGCAAAAGGCAGCTTGCCAAAACGCTCACTGAGCGCCACCCAACCCGCCACCGCGCCGGGCACGGTGACCGAGTCAAAGCCGCGCTTGGGCGGTGTTTTGGCATCGGCGCCGTATTTGCGGTGAAAGTACTCGGGTGTCCAGGTCGCGGGCGCGGGGCCGGACGAATTGAGACCATGCAGTTCATTGCCGTCCCACAAAATGGCGAAGGCATCCGAACCCAAACCGCAGCTGACCGGCTCAGTCAAGGTGATGACAGCGGCAGCAGCAATGGCCGCATCGACAGCGTTGCCACCCTTGAGCATCATGCGCAGGCCCGCTTGTGCGGCCAGCGGGTGCGAGGTGGACACCACATTGCGCGCAAACAGCGGCAAGCGGGTGCTGGTGTAAGGAAATTCAAATTGCATGACGCAGTTCTGCCTGTTGAAAGTGACCTGAATGGCTGCACCTGACGGCCTTTGGCAGCGCAGATTGTGGCAGACAAAGCAACTTGACATCGCCCACAAGTGACATGTCATTGGCCTTTTGGAAGAACAAGAAAAACGGCCTCGCAAGGAGGCCGTTACATATCAGGTCAATGCAAAATCAGTCTTCGACAAAGGCCTCTTCGCGCTTGGACTTGATGGAGGGCAAGGCCACAATGATCAGCAGCAGCATGGCCGCGGCCAGCAAACTGGCTGACAAAGGACGCGTCACAAATACGCTCCAGTCGCCACGCGACAAAAGCATGGCGCGGCGCAAGTTCTCTTCCATCATCGGGCCCAGAATGAAGCCCAGCAACAAGGGGGCAGGCTCCATGCCCAGCTTGATGAAGACATAGCCCACCACACCGAACATGGCCACCATCCAGATGTCCCATGTGTTGTTGTTGGTCGAATACACACCGATCGCACAGAACAGCACGATGGCCGGGAACAACCAGCGGTAAGGCACGGTCAGCAACTTGATCCAGATGCCGATCAAAGGCAGGTTCAGGATCACCAACATGGCATTGCCGATCCACATGGATGCAATCAGACCCCAGAAGAGCTCAGGATTGCTGGTCATGACCTGGGGACCAGGCTGGATGTTGTGGATCGTCATCGCACCCACCATCAAGGCCATCACGGCGTTGGGCGGAATGCCCAGCGTCAACAATGGAATGAAGGAGGTTTGCGAAGCCGAGTTGTTGGCCGATTCGGGCGAAGCCACGCCACGGATGTTGCCTTTTCCGAAAGGCACTTCACCAGGGCGAAGCTTGGTTTTCTTCTCGATGGTGTAGGCAGCAAAGGCCGCCAGCAAAGCACCACCACCGGGCAATATGCCCAAGGCAGAACCCAAAGCCGTACCACGCAAAACCGCAGGCACCATGTTTTTGAAATCTTCGGCGTTGGGCATCAAACCGGTCACCTTGGCGGTGAAGACTTCGCGGTCTTCTTCAGGCTTGGACAGGTTGGAGATGATCTCGCCGTAGCCGAACACGCCCATGGCGATGGTGATGAAGCCCACGCCATCAGTCAACTCAGGAATGTCGAAGCTGAAACGTGCCACGCCCGAGTTCACGTCGGTGCCAATCAAGCCCATCAACAAACCCAAAACGATCATGCCAACGGCCTTGATGAGTGAACCTGAAGCCAAGACCACAGCGCCAATCAGACCCAAAATCATGAGTGAGAAATATTCGGCAGGACCGAACTTGAAGGCCACTTCAGTCAACGGACCGGCGAATGCCGCCAAAATCAAAGTACCCACGCAACCAGCAAAGAAAGAGCCCAAACCGGCAGCGGCCAATGCGGGGCCAGCGCGACCTTTGCGGGCCATCTGGTAACCATCAATCATGGTCACGACCGAGGACGCTTCACCAGGCAAGTTGACCAAAATGGCGGTGGTCGAGCCACCGTATTGCGCACCGTAGTAAATACCGGCCAGCATGATCAGCGCGGCCACAGGCGGCAGCGCATAAGTGGCAGGCAAGAGCATAGCGATGGTGGCCACAGGGCCTACGCCAGGCAACACGCCAATCAAGGTGCCCAACAGGCATCCAATGAACGCATAAATCAGGTTCTGAAAGGTGAACGCCACCCCAAAACCGAGTGCAAGGTTGTCAAACAATTCCATGAATCTTTACTCCTCAGCCGGTGATGAACGTAGGCCAAACGGGAAACTGCAACTTGAGCAGCAAGACGAAAGCAGCGTAGCTGCCGATCGACAAAATGGCGGCCAAAATCAAAACCTCCTTGAGGTTGAATGTCTCGCCAGCCAAACTCACCACAAGGGTTGTGCCGAAAATCGCCACGATCAAGCCCATGGCAGGAATGCCGAAGGAAGGCAGCCCACCCAGCAAAATACCAAAGAGCACGTTCCCGGCAATGATGAAGAACAGCGGCTTCCAGGCCCATGCTCCGATCTTTTCACCGTCTTGCGTCTCGACAGTCAGTGCCTTGAACATGACAAAGCTGCCGATCAACGCCAACAAAATGCCCAACAGCAAGGGAAAGTAACCTGGGCCCATGCGAGCCCCTGTCCCTACGCTGTAGTTGGTGGCGCCAAAAGCAAAAGCTGCTCCGGCCACTGTGAAAAATAAACCTGAAAAAAAGTCTTTTTGACTCTTGATGTTCACGCGATATCTCCTCTGATTTGAGTTCAGCGAATTCTGCGCGAACAAGCTCCCGTGACCCATGTGGGTTACACCTACATGCGACCCCTCGGTGACACATGGTTTACCCTGAGAAACATGGCAGATCCCGAAAACCCCTGCCTTGCCAGGCCCACGCTAGACAGGGTGGGTCATTTGGTCAGCGGTTTGAACACCCTGAGCCACTTGGTCGCTGGCAAGCCCCATTGGGCTTCGATGGCCTCGGCAGCGGCCATCAGCGCTTCGCGCTTGGGGCGGCTGGGGGTGCGCTGGGCCAGCACGATGGCGTTACCCTCGCGGGTGGGCTTGAACTCCCACACGGCGTCTTCGCCAAAGGCGGCGCAGAGCTTTTCAATGCTTTCGCCATAGCTCGACGAACGCCCAAACAGGTTCACTGTCATGCAACCTTGCGGGCTGAGCAGGTCGCGGCAGTGGCGGTAAAAATCGGGTGTGTCCAGCACCGGGGCGGCGGCTTCTTCGTCGTACAGATCGACCTGCAAGGCATCGACCGTGCCGCGCCATTCATCCGACTGGATTTCAACCGCCGCATCGGCCAGCACCACGCGCAGACGCTCGTCATCGGGTGGCAAACGGAACCAGACCCGGCAGGCGTGCAAAACGCCCGGGTTCAGTTCGATGGCGGTGCAGGTCATCTTGAGCTTTTTGTAGCAAAACTTGGTGATGGTGCCCGCGCCCAGGCCCAACTGCATCGCGTGCGCGCCCTTGACTTCGTCGTGCGGGTAAAACAGCAGCCAGCCGAACATGCGCTGCACATACTCCAACTCGATGTCAAAAGGTCGATCCAAAAACATCGAGCCCTGAATCCACTCGGTGCCCAGGTGCAGGTAACGGATCTCGCCGTCTTCGGAGAAATTGACTTCGGGCAGTTCGATGGCTTGGCCGGTGGCTTTTTTGCGGGTCATTCAGGGGTTCCGTGGGGATGCATCGCCAGACCACAGGCCATGCGTTTGCATGACCGCGGCCCAGGCCGTGCGTTTTTGTTCAAAGGTCCACGACGCATGGGCGGGACTGGTCGATGGTAGGCGATGAAAAGTGAGCTGCTGGGCCTGACCGGCTTGCGCCCATGATTTTTTCACCGCCTGCGCGTGGCGAAAGCTCTCACCCCCGTTATGCGCCACGCCGCTCAGTCGGGGGCAGCGCTGCAACAAGGCTGGAAAGTCGTTCAGTTGTGCGGATCGGATCGCACTGTCCAGGCTGCCCTCGCGCTCACATTGAGCGTACACATCCCACACCCCGACCCCTTGGGCCAGCAAACACTGGCAACGCCGGGCGTAGTCACGGTCTGTGGGCCAGGGCGCATCGGGCCAGAGGGACTGCATGATGCGCCAGAACTGGTTTTGCGGGTGGGCGTAGTACTGCTGCAGCTGCAAGGATTTGACGCCGGGAAAACTGCCGAGCACCAGCACGCGGGTGTCTGCGTTCACCAAGGGCGGCAAACCCTGGAGCTGCACAGCCTGGCTCATGCTCGGGCCAAAGCAGGCAAGACCCGCAGCGCATTGCGCGTGGTGGCGGTGGCCAGTTCGCCCGGCGACAGCCCGCGCAAATCGGCCAGCACCTGCGCGATGCGCGGCAATTCGGCCGGGCTGTTGCGGCCTTGGGGCAAGCCTTGGGCGCGTTGTTCGGCGGTCTGGTACAGCCACTGCGGCGGGATATCGGGCGCATCGGTTTCCAGCACGATGGCGCTCAAAGGCAAGTCGCAGGCCAGGCGGCGCAACTGCAAAGACCGCTCAAAGGTGAGCGTGCCACCAAAGCCCAGCGCAAAGCGCAACTTCACAAAAGCCTCGGCCTGTTGGGCGCTGCCGTTGAAGGCATGGGCGATGCCCGAGACCACCGGGCATTGGCGCAGGCCTTTGAGCAAGAGGTCAGCCGCGCGGCGCACATGCAAGATGACAGGCAGCTTGTGCTGTTGCGCCAACTTGAGCTGCGCGGTGTAAAAAAACCATTGACGCTCGCGCATCTCGGGGGTGCACAGTGCGGGCACAAAAAAGTCCAGGCCAATCTCGCCCACCGCCACCAGCCGGGGATCGCCTGCGCGTTCACGCAAGGCCTGGTCCAGCGCCAGCAAGTCGGCGTCTTGGGCCTGCGGCACATACAAGGGGTGAATGCCCAAGGCATAGGCGTCACCGTGCCGTTCAGACAACTGCGCCACAGCGGCCCAGTGCGCACGCTGCACCGCCGGGATGACGCAACGCACCACGCCCGCCTGCCGTGCCGCCTCGCGCACCGCGTCGCGGTCAGCGTCAAACTCGGCCGCGTCCAGGTGGCAATGGGTGTCGATCCACATGCAAGGCCCCGCCGGGGTCAGACCGCCGCTTGCAGCACGCCTTTGACCAAGTGCAATTGCCGGTCGCAGCGGGCGGCCAGTTCGCGGTCGTGTGTGACCACCACAAAGGCGGTGCCGCGCTCACGGGCCAGTTGCAGCATCAGGGCAAACACACCATCGGCGGTTTCGCGGTCCAGGTTGCCGGTGGGCTCGTCGGCCAACACGCAGGCCGGGTCATTGACCAAAGCGCGGGCCAATGCCACGCGTTGGCGCTCACCGCCCGACAACTCAGCAGGCCGGTGGTGCAGCCGGTCGTCCAGGCCCACGCGCTGCAGCCACTGCGTGGCCACGGCCGCCGCTTCGGTGCGGTCTTGACGCCGAATCCACAACGGCATGGCCACGTTGTCCAGCGCGCTGAACTCGGGCAGCAGGTGGTGAAACTGGTAAACAAAGCCCAGACAGCGGTTGCGCCACTGGCCTTGCTCGGCCGGGCTCAGGGCCGACAGCAACTGGCCTTGCAGATGCACCGTGCCTTGCGTGGGCGCATCCAGCCCACCCAGCAAATGCAGCAAGGTGCTCTTGCCCGAACCCGAAGCGCCCACGATGGCCAGGGTTTCGCCCTGATTGACCTGCAGGTCCACGCCTTGCAGCACAGTCACGTCCAGACGCCCTTCGGCAAAGCGCTTGGTCAGGCCCCGGGCCAGCAATACCGTCTTATTCATAGCGCAGGGCCTCCGCCGGGTTGACCTGGCTGGCGCGCCAGCTGGGGTAGAGGGTGGCCACAAAGGCCAGCACCAGAGAAATGATGGCGATCGGCCAGATGTCGCTGGCCAGCGGCTCGCTGGGCATGCGGCTGATCAGGTAAATGTCTCGCGGCAAAAAGCTGGCGTTGAACAGCTTTTCAAGCGCAGGCACGATCACGTCGATGTTGAAAGCCACCAGCAGCCCCAGCGCCAGACCGCTGAAAGTGCCGATCACACCCACCGCCGCCCCTTGCACCACAAAAATGCCCATGATGCTGCGCGGGCTGGCCCCCAACGTGCGCAAGATGGCGATGTCGGCGCGCTTGTCGGTCACCGTCATCACCAGCGTGCTGACCAGGTTGAAGGCCGCCACCGCCACGATCAGGGTGAGGATGATGAACATCATGCGTTTTTCGACCTGAACAGCGGCAAACCAGGTCTTGTTTTGCTGGGTCCAATCGCGCACAAAAAATGCACCGCCCAGTTGCATTTGCAGCTCACGCGCCACCTCGCGCGCCTGGTGCAGGTCGCGCAGCTTCAGGCGCACGCCGCTGGGGCCTTCCAGGCGGAACATGCGGGCCGCATCGTCCACATGCATCATGGCCAGCGCCGAGTCGTATTCGTAATGGCCCGAATGGAACAGGCCCACCACGCCCATTTGCTTCATGCGCGGCACCACGCCCGCAGGCGTGACCTGCCCCGAGGGGGAGACCAACGTGACCGGGTCGCCGGTTTGCACGCCCAGGTTGCGCGCCAGATCACCGCCCAGCACGATCCCAAACTGGCCCGGCACCAAGCGCGCCAGCACGCTGGCCTGCCCCTTCTCCGTCAAATCGGTGACTTCGGGCTCGAGCGCCGGGTCGATGCCGCGCACCAGCACGCCCTTCATGTCTTCACCCCGGGCCAGCAAGGCCTGTGCCGTGATGAAGGGCGCAGCACCCACCACCTGCGGGTGGGCCTTGAGGCGTGCCAGCACGGCGGGCAAATCGGTCACCGCCCCACCGTCGGCGGCATAAACCTCAATGTGCGAAACCACGCCCAGCATGCGGTCACGCACCTCTTTTTGAAAACCATTCATCACGCTCAACACGATGATCAGCGCCGCCACCCCCAGCGCAATGCCCAGCATGGACACGCCCGAGATGAAGGAAATGAACCCGTTGCGCCGCGTGGCGCGGCCTGCGCGGGTGTAGCGCCAGCCCAGCAGCAACTCGTAGGGGATGTTTTTGAAAAAAGACATAGGACGCTATTGTGACCAATCGGTTCCGGGTCCATGTCCGGGATGCCGTCACCCACCCTGCGCACAGGCCAACGGCCCGGTGTTTTCACTTAGAAAGTCACCATGGAGACGTTTGGGGATCCGTCCAGGGCCTGAAATCCAAAGGCTTGAACCCCACGGGGCTCGCATTTCAAACACAGGAGACACGACCATGAATGCCCGACTGCCCCCCTTGTGCGCCCTGCTGGCCGCTTTGCTGCTGAGCGCTTGCCAGACCGCCCCCGTCAAGAGCGCGATGCCCTCCACATCGCCTGAAGAAGTGGGCGAATTCCGCAAAGGCAGCGGCTACCTGAACGGCTACCTGGACCGCAAGGAACTGCCCGACAGCCTGGCCCTGGTGCCACCACCACCTGCGCCCAGCTCGGCCCGCCAGGCGGCCGACCTGCAGCTGCACCAGCAAACCCGCGCCTTGCGCAACACCCCCCGCTGGGAACAGGCGTTCAAAGACGTGAACCTGAAGTTTCCCGAGGCGGCCGGGGTGTTTTCGTGCACCTTGGACCTGCCCATCTCGCAAGAAGCCACGCCCCACCTGAACATGTTGCTGCGACGCAGCCTGATCGATGCCGGTTTTGCCACTTACAAGGCGAAAGACCACTACAACCGCAAGCGCCCGTTTGCCGAACTGGGCGAAACCACTTGTGCGCCCAAGGAAGAAGCCCACCTGTCCAAAGACGGGTCCTACCCCTCGGGCCATGCGGCACTGGGCTGGGCCTGGGGCATGATTTTGGCGGGCCTGGCCCCGGACAAAGCCAACGCCTTGCTGCAACGCGGCCACGCCTTTGGTGACAGCCGCATGATCTGTGGCGTGCACTGGCAAAGCGACCTCGAAGCCGGGCGTGTGGTTGGGGCCGCTGCCGTAGCCCGCCTGCAGGCCGACCCGGTGTTTCAGGCCCAGGCCCAATTGGCCAAAGCTGAAATTGCGGCCGCCCGTGCCAAAGGCCTGAAATCAGACCGGCAAGATTGCGCTGCCGAGGCGGCCGCGCTGAAACGCTGAGCCCCCCCGTCACGACCGTTCACATGGGGCCTGCGACAATCAGGCCCCATGCACCTGATCATTCCCTACGCGGCCAGCCAAGCCTTCACCGGCCCCGAGGTCTGGGGCGGTTTGCAGCTGCCCCACTTCCAAGCCCTGCTGGGCACACTGCAACGCCAGCAGGTCTGGCAAGACCCCGACCCCACCCCCTTGCACCTGCCGCACGAACGCCTGCACGCCCAGGCGCTGGGCTGGGCCTGCGACAGCGTCGCCCTGCCCTGGGCGGCCTGGCAAAGCGGGGCCGCCGATGGCAGCCCGCAGGCCTGGATCACACCCTGCCACTGGCAAATTGGCATGGACCAGGTGGTGATGGCCGACCCGGCGGCTTTGCAGCTGAGCGATGAAGAATCCCAGCAATTGCTGCAGGCCATGCAGCCTTTTTTTGAGGAAGACGGCTTGCAGGTCAGCTGGCACAGCGCCTTGATGTGGCAGGCCAGGGGCGCCATGTTGGCCGACCTGGCCTGCGCCTCACTCGACCGGGTGATCCACCAGAACGTGAAGGACTGGATGCCCCGGGGCCCGGCCGCCCGCCCGCTGCAACGTCTGCAAAGCGAAATGCAGATGCTGATTTACAACCACCCGGTCAACGATGCCCGCGAAGCCCGCAGGCAAATCACCGTCAATTCCTTCTGGCTGCACGGGGCGGGGGCCCTGACTGTCCCGGCCGCCGCTCCCACGCAAGTGCTGGAGATGCCCCTGGCCCTGCGCTCGGCCGCCTTGCATGGCGATGTGCAGGCCTGGCGGCAAGCCTGGCAGCAGCTGGATGCCACGGTGCTGGCCGATCTGCTGGCCCACTTCAAAGCCACGGGCCAGGCCACGCTCAGCCTGTGCAGCGAACATACGGCCCACACCTACACCGCCGCGCCTGCGGCCTGGCACCAGCGGGTCACCCGCCTGTTCAACAAAACCACCCCTGCAACGGCATTGGCCGCCCTCACCCTCTGATCGCCCCATGAATTTGCTCACCCGAGATGTGCCCCCCCGCAGTGCCTGGGCGCTGGAACAAGCAGGCATCCACCCCTTGCTGGCCCGCCTGTATGCCGCCCGTGGCGTGCAGTCCCAAGACGAACTCGACGACGCGCTGAACCTGCTGCTGCCCCCGGCCAGCATGCGAGGCACCACTGAGGCCGCTAAGTTGCTGGCCAATGCCATGGCGCAGAACAAACGTCTGTGCATCGTGGCCGATTACGACTGCGACGGCGCCACCGCCTGCGCTGTGGCGGTGCGCGGCCTGCGCATGCTGGGGGCGCAAAACGTGAGCTATCTGGTGCCCGACCGCGTGGTGGACGGCTACGGCCTGACCCCGCCGATTGCCCAGCGCGTGCACGCGCAAGGGGCAGACGTGCTGATCACGGTGGACAACGGCATCGCCAGCGTGGCCGGTGTGCAAGCAGCCCAAGCCCTGGGTTTGCAGGTGCTGGTCACCGACCACCATTTGCCGGGCAGCGAACTGCCCACGGCGGAAGTCATCGTCAACCCCAATCAACCGGGCTGCGGCTTTGCCAGCAAATCGGTGGCCGGGGTGGGCGTGATGTTTTACGTGCTGCTGGCCCTGCGGGCCGAGCTGCGCCAGCGCGGCGTGTTTGACGCGAGCAACCAGCCGCGTCTCGACGCCCTGCTGCCGCTGGTGGCCCTGGGCACGGTGGCCGACGTGGTCAAGCTCGACCCCAACAACCGCCGTTTGGTGGCGCAAGGCCTGCGCCGGGTGCGGGCCGGGGCGCTGCCCCCGGGCATGGCCGCGCTGATGCGTGCGGCGGGCCGCGAAACCGCCAAGGCCACCACCTTTGACTTTGGCTTTACCCTGGGCCCGCGCATCAACGCAGCGGGCCGCCTGGCCGACATGACGCTCGGCATCGAATGCCTGTTGACCGATGACGCCGGTCGCGCCGACGAGCTGGCCAAACAACTGGATGCGATCAACCGCGAACGCCGCGTGATCGAGGGCGACATGCGCGAGATGGCCATGGAGATGGCCGAGTCGCTGTTTGACGAGGGCGACGAGCCGCCCCCGGCCATTTGCGTGTTCGACCCGGACTTTCACGAGGGCGTGGTCGGCATCGTGGCCTCGCGCATCAAGGACAAACTGCACCGCCCCACTTTTGTGTTCGCGGCCAGCAGCGCGCCGGGCAAAGAGCACGAACTCAAGGGTTCAGGCCGGTCGATTGCGGGATTTCATCTGCGCGACGCTCTGGATTTGGTGGCCAAGCGCGCACCGGGCGTGCTGCTGCGCTTTGGAGGTCACGCCATGGCCGCGGGCTGCACCGTGGCCGAAGAACACTTGGATGTGTTTGAAGAAACCCTGAACCAGGTCGCCATGGAATGGCTGGACGCCGCCACGCTGCAACGCCGACTGGAAACCGATGGGCCGCTGCCCGCCGAATACCGCCGGGTCGATTTGGTGGACATGCTGCACCACGAGGTCTGGGGCCAGGGCTTTGCGCCACCGGTGTTTTGCGAAGAGATCGAGATCGTGTCGCAGCGCCTGGTGGGTGAAAAACACCTGTCGCTCAAGATGAAGCACCAAGGCCAGCCGGTGGACGGCATCTGGTTTGGCCGCACCGAGCCATTGCCGTCAAAAGTGAAGCTGGCTTATCGGCTCGATGCCGATGAGTGGCAGGGGCAAAAGCGCGTGCGGTTTTTGGTGGAAGGTGCGGAGGTTTAACGGCCGTCGGACCTGAAGGTCCGACCTACGGGAGATGTGCAGGTCGGCGGCTTGAGCCCCGACTTGCACCTCAATGCTTGGTCGCCACCTTGCTCTGCAAGGCATTGAGCACCGGGGCGGACACCAGGCCCGACACATCACCACCCAATTTGGAAATTTCCCGCACCAGCGTGCTGCTGATGTGCTGCACGCCCGCGCTGGTGTGCAGGAAAACCGTGTCGATTTCAGGGGCCAAATGGCGGTTCATGCCCGACATTTGCGTTTCGTAGTCGTAATCGGTCACCGAGCGCAGACCGCGCACGATCACCTGTGCATGTTGCGACCGCACGAACTCGACGATCAGGCCGTCAAAGGGCATGGCTTTGACATTCGGGCAATCGGCCAGCGCGGCTTGCGTCAGCGCCACGCGCTCGTCCAGGCTGAACAGGGTCTTCTTGTGGTGCGCCACGGCCACAGCGATGATGACTTGGTCAAACATCTGCGCAGCGCGGCGGATCGCGTCTTCGTGCCCGAGGGTCAGCGGATCAAACGTGCCTGAATACACGGCGGTCACAGCGGCATTGGCAGAGCGGCTCATGGAAGGTCCTTGTGGGTAAACGACAAACAGGTTCAGGCGGTGCGCCTGAGCAAGTGGGCATGCACGGCACCGGCCTTGAGGTGACGCTCAACTTGTAAACCCAGTGCAGCCAGGGTCTCGGCAGACCAGGCCACAGGCGCTTCCAGATAAATCCAGCCGCCAACGGGCACAGCGGCGGTGGCGGCCTTGATCGCAGGCTCAAACCAGGGGCCGTCAAAGGGGGGGTCAATGAACACCAGATCCACACTGCCGGCGGACAAACGCTGCAAGGCCATGATGGCGTCGGTGCGCTGCACCTGCACGGTCTCGGCCTTCAGACGACGGACATGGTCTTGCAAAGCACGCACAAGCACCGGGTCTTGTTCCAGCATCAACACATGGGCGGCCCCACGTGAGGCGGCTTCCAGTCCCAGTGCACCCGTACCGGCAAACGCATCGACACAGCGCCAATCGGTCAGGTCCTGGCCCAACCAGTTGAACAGGGTCTCACGCACACGGTCTGGCGTAGGGCGCAGGCCAGGCTTGTCAATCACTTTGAGCCGGGTGCGCCGCCACAGGCCACCAACGATGCGAATTTCGTGTGACGCAGGGCCTTTGGGCACCGGGTTTTGGGGCTTTTTGCCTGCAGCATGGCGGGCTGCGCCACTGAGCGCTGGGCGTTTGGAGGGGGCTGAAGACATAGCTTGTGAGTGTAAAGGCCTGCACCTGGGGGTCAACAGGGCGCAACCGCGACGCACAACGAAGTGTGGGCCACCAAGCGCCGAAGGCCAGCTGAAAGCGGGGTTTCATAGAATGCACGCTCATTCCTAGAAAACCCATGTTCAGTTTTTTTCGCAAAAAAGCCTCCCCCGAAGCCACGCCAGCCCCAGCACCGGCCAGTGCGCCTGCGCAGGCAACTGTTTCAGCACCGCCTGTTGTGACTGCAAAGCCCCCTGCCACAGAAGCCCCGGCACCCGCAGCCCGGCAGGGTTGGATGGACCGCCTCAAGGCCGGTTTGCGCAAAACCGGCTCCAGCATCGCCACGGTATTCACGGGTACCCGCATCGATGACGAACTTTATGAAGAGCTTGAAACCGCCCTCTTGATGGCCGACACCGGGGTCAAAGCCACCGAGCACCTGCTGCAAGACCTCAAACGTCGGGTCAAAGAGAGCAAGGCCACCGAACCTGCGCAAGTCAAGGCGCTGCTGGCCGATGCGATTGCCGATCTATTGCGCCCCCTGCAAAAACCACTGGAAATCGGGGCGCACCACCCCACGGTGATCATGGTGGCTGGTGTCAACGGGGCAGGCAAAACCACCTCGATTGGCAAACTGACCAAGCACCTGGCCGACGATGGCCTGAGCGTGCTGCTGGCAGCGGCCGACACCTTCCGGGCCGCCGCCAAGGAACAGCTGGCCGTTTGGGCGGACCGCAATACCGTCGAGATCGTCAGCCAACAAGGTGGTGACCCCGCGGCCGTCAGCTTTGACGCCGTCACGGCAGGCCGCGCCCGGGGCCGTGATGTGGTGCTGGTGGACACGGCAGGTCGCCTGCCCACGCAGCAGCATCTGATGGAAGAGCTCAAGAAAATCAAGCGTGTGGTGCAAAAGGCCGAGGCCACCGCGCCCCATGAGGTCTTGCTGGTGATTGACGGCAACACGGGTCAAAACGCCTTGGCACAAGTCAAGGCTTTTGATGACACCTTGGGCCTGACGGGTTTGGTGGTGACCAAACTCGACGGCACGGCCAAAGGCGGGGTACTCTGCGCCATTGCCCGTGAAAAACCAGTTCCGGTCTATTTCGTTGGCGTAGGCGAAAAACTGGAAGATCTGGAAACATTCGACGCCCAAGAATTCGCTCAGGCCCTTCTGAGCTGACGGTTCATCGAATTTGACGCAAATCAAGGGAAAACCCTGATCTCTTCGCGGTATCCCACCTTCGATTTAGCACTCAACCGCGAGGAGTGCTAATATTCACAGAATTCTCTGAAAGGAGTTCTGGTATGAACATTCAAACTGGATCACCCACCACCGCGATGGCACTGAGCAACCCATGGGCCATGGTGCCTTCGCTCGGTCATCTTGACGCTTACATCTCTGCGGTCAACCGCATGCCCATGCTGACGCTCGAAGAAGAGCAGGAAGCAGCTCGCCAACTCAAAGCCCACGACGACCTCGAAGCTGCCCGCAAGCTGGTGTTGTCGCACTTGCGCTTGGTGGTGTCCGTGTCGCGCCAATACCTCGGTTATGGCCTGCCCCACGGGGACCTGATTCAGGAAGGCAATGTGGGCCTGATGAAGGCCGTCAAACGCTTTGATCCCGAACAGGGCGTGCGCCTGGTGAGCTATGCATTGCACTGGATCAAGGCCGAAATCCACGAATACATCCTGAAAAACTGGCGCATGGTGAAGGTGGCCACCACCAAAGCACAGCGCAAGCTGTTTTTCAACTTGCGCTCCATGAAGCAGGGGTTCAAAGCCGATGCCGAAGAAGGCACACACCGCGATACGCTGACCACCGACCAGGTCGATGTGATGGCGCACAACCTGAACGTCAAGCGGGAAGAAGTTCTGGAAATGGAAATGCGCATGTCTGGCGGCGATGTGCTGCTCGACCCGGCCCCGTCAGACGACGGCGAACAGGCTTTTGGCCCCATTGCCTATCTGGCGGATGCCAGTCATGAGCCCACGGCCATGATCGAGGCGCATCAGCGCGACATGATGGCCAGCGATGGCCTGGCCACCGCGCTCAATGCCCTGGATGAACGCAGTCGCCGGATCGTGGAAGAACGCTGGCTCAAGGTCAACGACAACGGCTCGGGTGGCATGACCTTGCACGATCTGGCCGCCGAATACGGTGTGAGCGCCGAACGCATCCGTCAGATCGAAGTCGCAGCGATGAAAAAAATGAAAAAGGCGCTGGTCGAGTACGCCTGAAACAACAGCCTCCTGCGCAGCCCTACGCCAGCCTCGTGCTGGCGTTTTTTTGCGGCTCCATCCAGCCTCATGACCTGGGACCAAAATCCTGACACGTTTGGGCAGTCCGGACACGTGAAATGGTGTGACTTTGTTCCCGCGTTTTAGACAGTTCCTGCAATGCCAAGGCAGCAGGCACAGTTTCAAACTTCAAGACTGTGTCAGTTGGAGACCACACACGCCAATACAAGGTTTGACCAGGCTGAAGATCCACTTGATGGTTTGTGTTCGCTTCATTTTTGTCACGGTCTCCCCCAACCACATGCCTGATCCCCAAGGTCATGGCTGCCGGGGCCAAGCACAGGAGTGAATACCCGCCACTGCTCAGCGTGGCATGGTGAACACCATTGACCAAAATGGTGCCTGCCAGTGTGCCGGGCAAGTCTTTGGGCCAGTAAAAGACAAGGCGAGCCTGGGTATCGACAACATGTGTCAGCGCCACGTAGGTCTCACCCGACAAACCTCGATCACTGGACTCATTCGATTGAACAAGCCCAGGTGCACACAAGCTGCAAGCCAAAACACCCGCCAGAAAACCATGCGACCGAAAAAATTTCACCCATGCCACCAACATCACAAACTCCTTGACCCATCCATCTTCAACAATTGCGCGCCCTCATCGCGACGAGACAACTCCCCGGCAGAGAGTGGTAAATCACAAGTCACTGTGGCCCGCGCACCAGGCAACATCGGGATGTCCAGCTGTAAATCTCCATGGTGCTTGCGGATCACTGTCCTGACAAATTCCAGACCGAGGCCGAAACCCCGCGAGGCCAGTGCCGACCGCTCTTCATCCTGCACACCGACTGTATTGCTGATGCGCCATCGAACCGCCCCATGCGGATACTGATTTGAAGGTCGACAAACTGTTTGCTCAAATTCAATCTCACTTTGAACTTGTCCATACCGAATGGCATTGGTCAACAAATTGACCAGCATGCGAATCAACAAACGCTGATCCGCCTGAATGAACAGAGGTTCAGCACTGCTCTCGATGCACCAGGTCATCTGCTTGCCGAGGGCCCAATCCTTGACTTGATAAACCGCCTCGTCCATCACTTCGTCAACCAGGGTTTCCTGCATCTGGTATTGCAGTGCATCGGCCTGAATGGCCAGGATGAAATCGTCCATCATCTGCAATAAAGTAGTGGCATTGCGGGTGATACTGCCGAAGATTTCAGCCTCATGCACCTGCGCTTCTTGACGGCTCAATACGATGATTGAAGCAATGGGCGTACGCATGTCGTGCGACAACCATTGCAAGGTCCTGTCCCGCTGGGCCTGGAATTCATGCAGATCGGTCACATCCACCAACGTCAGCAGCCACAGAGACTGATCGGCACCGGGGGGCAATGGCGCAGAATAAAAGAGTCCATGTCGGACTTGACCAGCGCGATCGGTCAGGGTGACCTGCCGACCTTGCCCTTCAGACGCAGTCCATGCACAGTGAGAATCAAGGCCCCAAGAATACAGTAATGGTGCCAAATCCTGTCCCGTCTCGAAGTCATCGCTGGGCATGCAAGTTTGCATGCGGGGATTGCACATGACAATCCGTCCACTGCGCACATCAGCGACAAGCATGGCGTTGGGACTTTCCTGTATGACAGCGGCCAGCAATCCGAGTCGCTCACTGGCATCCTGAATCAATCGATCCAGCACACGGGAGTACTGAAACACCTTGTCACTGCTGAAATGCCGCCATCTGAACCCCGAGCCCAAACGCGTGGCGTTGCGCCTTTGCGGCTGCAACTCAGCCACGCGGTCCATCATGTAACGCACCATCATTTCGTTACGTCGCCATACCCAGACGGGTTTGATGAAGAGCACCGCGAACAAGGGTGCGGAAGGGTCAAACCAAAGGCTCCAATTCAGCAATTCCCAGCTCAATGTCAGGGTCATCACCATCAAAAGTGCCGTCACAAGAATCTCGGCCAGAGGACTGAGTGCCAGCAAGGCCAACAAGGCCAGCGACACCACCAGCCAGCCGACCCCCAATTGCACGCCCCATGGCACCGGATGGATCAAACTGTTCCTGAACAAAGCATTCAGAATGTTGGCATGCAGAAAAACTCCAGGCATGCCTGTCCCGTGCCGCCCTGAATAAATTGTGGGGTAGTGATCACCCAAACTGGGGGCCACAGAACCCAGCAAAACATGTTTGTCCTTGAGCAACTGCAAAGGGAACTCGCCGGACAATGCATCAGCCAAGGACACGATCGGGAAGCCCATTTGAGGGTCTACCAGCGCAAAACGCCTATAACTGTCCCATGTTTTGAAATCCTCCACGCGACGCCCAGCCATGGCCAGTGCCAACTGAGGCAGCTGACCTTCGCTCAGGCGGACGCCGCGCAAAAAACCATCACTCTCAAAGGTCAAATTAACGAGTGCCAAGCCTTGAGCTGCGTCGGCCAGTACAGGAGAAATGCGATCTGCGTTTTGGCGGTCGGATTGCAGTTGTTCAATGGCCAGATAAACACGATGACGACGCATTTGGCTAGCCAGCACTTCATCTTCTGCGCGCGACTCGCGAAACAAAATATCGAAACCAATGACAGCAGGGTGATTGTGGGTGTCTGCCATTTTTTGTAGCAAATCGGCATACACCTTGCGATTGAGCGGCCAGCCGCCAAGCGAATCCAAACTGGCGTCATCAACGGTAATGATCACAATGTCATCGGATGCCGCGGGTGCTCGCCAACGATGAAACTGGTCATAAATGACTTGTCCTGCCACTGCACCCCACTGCTTCGTCATGAACAGCGTCACACCCGACAAGGCCAGCAAGGCGATCACCAGCCACTCGCGGTAATAGCGCTGACGTTCCCGATGAAGACGAGACAAATCCACAGATCCTGCCATGAAGGAAAACAGATTCATCAGTCCGGCGATCGGACTGCAATCAGCTGAAATTTGCCCGTCAATCGCGTGATCCTGTCTGCATTGGACAGTTCCTCAATGCGCCAGCGGTAGTGCCCTGTGGGCAAATTTCTGAACAACCATGCTGGCCGGTGACCTGTGTCAATCGAACGATCAACCAACAACAGACTCCCACCCTGATCGGTCAATCGCTCCAGCTGCAAACGGGGGCGTGCCCACCCTGAAAAATTGAAAGCAATGTCACACCGCCAGACGTTTTGGAGCTTGACCCCCTGACACAGGCCAAAATCGGACAACTCCCCCACCAAGCCCGAGACAGACACAGCCCCCCAACGCACAAAGGTCGCCAGATCGGTCACACCGACGGTCGGGAACACGGATGCTGTCTGGCGCCGTTGATCACCCAGCCCCTCCATGAACAAGGCGTCCTGAGCGGTCGTCAGGACAAATTGACGCGCTGACGATTCCCCCTGAAACGAGGCCAACCCTTGCGAGACACCAGAAAAACGCAACGGAGGCAACAACGATTCAACAGGAAGTGATTGACCCGTGGCAGAAATCACCATGCCCTGACCTCCAGCAACTTTCTGCTCCTGCACTTCTGTCAGCCCCCTGGCGCCAACACTCCCCCCCAGAACCTCTACAGCACTGAGTCCATCGTCTGCACCAAATGCCACTCGAAATTCTGTGCCACGAACCCCAGCGACTGACATGGGCGTATGAACCTCCAAGCGCTCACTGCTCGCTTTGCGTTGACGGGGAACATCCACAGAAATTCGACCATCCAATAGCTCCACCTGAACATCAGGCGTCCTGGAGAACAACCGTTGACGCAGCGTCTTGAGCTTGACCGTTGCACCGGACAGCATGCGCAAACTGGTGTCATCCTCCAACGTCAGCACCAACTGACACCCTGCGGGGATACGCAGCACGGCTCCCTCATGAAGAATCGCTCCGATCTCCAATGCCACCGCAGGCGTCACATCCGTGCGTACGACCGTGTTGCAATTGAGCCGAGTGATCCTGGCCTGGGATGATTGGATTTTCAAATGGCTGCGCGGCAATTTGATGATCCGCCCTGCAATCACTTGCTCGGGATGAGTCCAGCCGTTGAGGTGCACCAATGCGGCCAATGCGCCAGGGCCTTGTAAATACGTCAGAACAACAGACGCTACGGTTTCGCCCGGACGCGACTGGTGCAATTCGAATGCCTCATCAGCTTGGACGCAGGTCAAAGAAGCAATCACACCCAATAACAAAACGGCCACTGCACGCCTGAAGCCTTGTGTCAAAAATGCAAAAACACTTTTTTCAACCATGAACGGAACTTCCTTCATTTGACGTCAACTTCATCAGCCGATAGCCGAACCCATGAACCACCATCAAGCGCAAGCGGGTAGCGTCTGCGCCGAGATGGAGCTTCTTGCGGATCCAGGAGATATGGACATCCAAGGTACGCGACAAGGCCGCTTCATCGCGCCCCCAGACTTCCAGCATGATCCGGCCTCGAGCCAAAGGCCGATCCAGATTGGTGAACAGCAAGCGACTCAGTTCGAATTCTTTTTCCGTCAACGTCACTGCAACGCCATCCACCAATACATGACGGAGGGACTGATTGAACACATAACCAGGATAAATCTCACCATCCTGTGTTTCAGGGACATGCACAGACATGCGCCGCTGCAGTGCGGCAAGGCGCGCAGTGAACTCCTCTGAACGCAAGGGCTTGACACAGTAGTCATCCGCACCGGCATTGAGGGCGTCCACCACCTGACTTTCCACATGACAAACTGTCAAAAAGACGACTGGCGTGTTTAATTTAAGATGCTCGCGGATATGTCGAAGCACGGCCATGCCATCTGGTCCAGGCACTTGCCAATCCAGTACAAACAGGTCGAATGTATCCTTGAGCAAGCCCCGCATGATCTCGTGACCATCCCGGAAATGAACCACAGCGTGTCCCAATCGAATCAAAAGATCTTGAACTTCTGTAGCCAAAAAAGGTTCATCTTCTAGCAAAGCAATGTACATAGGGATTCGAATTGTCTGGGCAAGCTGAGAGTCTAAGCCGAACAGAACAATCCAAGAAGGTCCCTTCATTCATTCATGCGTTAAATGACGTCAATTTGAATAAATCTTCATTAACCATTCACCCAGACTTTGACTCTCGTACTTGCCTGTTGAACTTTTTGCAAAATACACAAAATCAACGTCATTCATATATTCATTCGTTTTGTCAAAAAGGAACACTGACATGAAAACCGCTTGGAACCGGCGTATAACCGTAGGGCTGTTGGCGAGTCTCGTCAGCACTTGGTGCATGGCGCAAAACGCTGGCGCATGGCCCACCCACAGCATTCGGCTGGTGGTGGGGTTTCCCGCAGGCTCCAGCCCTGACCTGACCGCCAGGGCATTGGCCGAACCATTGGGCAAAGCGCTGGGGCAAACAGTCATCGTGGACAACAAAGTGGGGGCAGGTGGCAACATCGCTGCAGACTTTGTAGCCAAAGCGACCGATGGACACACGCTGGGGTTGATGATCAACGGCAACATGACCATTGCGCGCATCTTGAATCCGCAAGTCAGTTTTGACCCGCTGAAAGACTTGGCACCGGTCAGTTTGATTGGAACAGCCCCCTTGCTGTTAACAGCGCCAGCCCATGCACCAGGCAACACTTCCACTCAATGGCTGGCCGAAGCACGTCAAAGCGGCCAACGTCTGAGCTACGGCTCACCGGGGGTGGGGACTGTGGCACATCTGGGCATGGAATTGCTCAAAGCCAAGGCGGGTATTGACCCGGTACATATCCCTTACCCTGGCAACCCACAAATCATGAACGCCATGATTGGCGGGCAGATCCAGTTGGCTTTGCTGCCTCCTGCCATGGCCTTGAGTCAAGTGCGGGCAGGCAAGCTGCGTGCCATTGGCACTACCAGCACGGGGCGCAGCACATTGGCTCCCGAAACCCCCAGCCTGGCTGAAGTCGGAGTCAAGAACTACCAGTTGGAAATATGGAATGCAATCGCTGCTCCGGCATCCATGCCAGCCAACCGAATCCACCAATTGTCAGCCATCGTCAGCGACATCGTGCGCGCACCCGAGATGCGGGCCAAATTGTTCCAGCAAGGCTGGCAAGTGGTGGGCTCATCCCCTGAAGGTTTACGCAACAGGATTGAAACCGACACCCGCGCCTTGGGTGACATCATCCGACTTCAGAAGATTCAGCAAAACTGAGCAAAACGCAACTGCGGCGTCTTGCACGCCGCATGGTCATCAGCCGCCTTTGAGCAGAATTTTCAGATCATCGGCCAGCGCTGGTGCGCCCATGCCATACCGGTTGTACAGGCGTATCCGACCCTGTGGGTCAAAAGTAAAACTGCCTGCAGAATGGTCCATGGTGTAACTGGTCGGCGTTGAGCCATCCACTTTTTTGAAGTAAATCTTGAAATCCTTGGTCACCTTGGGCAACTGCTCTACAGCAGGACGCAGTGCCACAAAACTCGGATCAAAATTGGCCATGTAGGCCTTGAGTAACTCGGTCGTGTCCCGCTCCGGGTCCACGGTGATAAAAATGCCTTGCAATCGCTCACCATCGGCACCCAATAAACGCTTGACTTCGACCAACTCCTGCATGGATGTTGGACAGACGTCAGGGCATTGGGTGTAGCCAAAGAACACGATCACCGCTTTGCCAGCAAACTCCTTGAGCGTGCGCACTTGTCCGTTGTGATCGGTCAGTTCCCAGCCTTGGGCGTAATCGGCCCCCGTGATGTCTACCGCTTTGAACGCGGGTTTTTCATTGCTGCACCCCATGAGGCTGGCAAGCATCAAGTTCATGCCCAACATACATAAGATTCGTCGATTGATCATCCCGCACCTCAAAACAGGTAATGATCCACCAGCAGTGCAGCAAACAAAGCACTCAGGTGAATCAATGAAAAACGAAATGTCTTACGGGCCAGCTCATCTGAATACGAGCGAAACAAAGCGACTGCATAGCCAATAAAACCAATGCTCAGCACCACCGCCACACCGAGGTACAGCCAGGAACTCATGCCATAGACAAAGGGCATCAGGCACGCTGCCATCAGCACTACCGTGTACAAGAGGATCTGCAGCCGGGTAAATTCATTGCCATGCGTCACAGGCAGCATAGGCAAACCCGACTTGCGGTAATCCTCGACACGGTACAAAGCCAAAGCCCAGAAGTGCGGCGGCGTCCACAAGAAGATGATCAAGAACAGGATCAATGCCTCAGGTCCCACATAACCGGTCATGGCGGCCCAGCCCAACACAGGGGGCATGGCACCGCTCGCGCCACCGATCACGATGTTTTGCGGGGTCAGGGGCTTGAGGATGACGGTATAAACAATCGCGTAACCCACAAACGTGGCAAATGTCAGCCACATGGTCAAGGGATTGACCATCACATAGAGGATGAGCGAACCCACCGCACACAAAATACCCGAGAACAGCAACGCCTGCCGGTCACTCAATTCGCCTTTGGCTGTCGGACGCCAGGCGGTGCGCTTCATCTTGGAGTCGATGGTTTTTTCAACCAGACAATTGAACGCTGCCGCCGCCCCCGCCACGAGCCAAATGCCCACACAGGCCCACAAGCCCAGCACCAACTTTGATCGGCTGGGCATGCCTGGCACAGCCAAAACCATGCCGATCAATGCGCAAAACACGATCAGTTGAATCACGCGTGGTTTGGTCAACGCGTTGTATTGCCGCCAAACCGAAGGAGAAACTGTAGCAGCAGTCATGCAGCAGACCTTGAATCAAGAGAAGAACCAGCCTGCGACAAAGCAACAGGCGATAAAGGGGAAGAACAACTCAGGCACCATGCGCGAGTCAGCGCCACCACCAATGCCGAAGCACCGCCCGTGTGCAGTACCGCTGCAACCAACGGCCAGTCCAGCACCACATTGGACACACCTGTAAACAACTGCAGCAGAACCAAGGCCCATATCCAGTGAGCCATCTTTACGAGGCCATCAACACGTCTGAGATGCCAGCCCAGCATGAGTAAAGCCGTCAGCACCAGCCACGCCATGCTGCGATGAACCATGTGAATGGTGGCCAGTGCGTCAAACGGCAAGACTTGCCCGTCCGGGGTATGCCCCAACGCCCGCCACAAACTGAAGCCCTGCCAATTTGCCTCGGGCCACCATTGCCCCTGACAAGTTGGAAAATCACTGCAAGCAAGCACCGCGTAATTGGTACTGACCCATCCACCCAACGCGATTTGCACCCAAAGCAGAAAAAACACGCCAATCAAGGCACCGCGCCAGCGCGCAGGCAGGGCCACACTTTGCCAACCCTCATACCGTGTGGCTTGTGCGGTCAGCAACGCCAGCAACCCAATGCCCAACAGCAGATGCAGGGTCACAATGGCCGGAAACAATTTCATGGTGACGGTCAGCGCCCCGAAGGCGCCTTGCAGGCACACCCAAAGCAATGTGAAACTTGGCCACCAGGGACTCAGATGACTGTCCGGATCGCGCCGACGTAGCCATGCGGTGCCCAGGGCCAACACCAGAATCAGCACCCCGACACCTGTTGCCAAATACCGGTGCACCATCTCAACCCAGGCCTTGCCGTGCGTCACCGGCCCAGTGGGCATGGCGTTTTGTGCCGCATCAATGTGCAGCTTTGCCCCCAACGGAGTGGCACTGCCGTAGCAGCCCGGCCAATCCGGGCAACCCAATCCAGAATCTGTCAGGCGGGTAAATGCACCAAACAACACCAAATCAAATGTCAGAAACAATGTCAATACCGTGAGCACCTGCAAGCGACGCGAGACGCTGGTCTGACGATGACGCATCCACAACCAAAGCAGTGGAACCAAGGCCAGCGCCAGACCCATGCCCATCATGCGCACCAAGGGTGCCAGGTTATAAAGCTCGACCTCAGACATCATTCAACGCCCAGCCTCATCCCATGACGCCGAAGCCCGCAACAAACGCTCCAGGTCTTTTTTAGCTTTGGATGCACTTGTGACATCCATGTTGGCAGGAAAACGCATCATCCAATTGCCCATGGGATCCACCACATACAGATGGTCTTGCAGTTGATGCCCTGCAGCAGGACTCAGCCAAGCCTGAAGCACCGCAGCATCCATGCGCAGCACATGCGCCTGCTTCAGTGCAGGCAACAAGGCGTCCGCCACGGGTGCCTCGTCAGACACCAGCCAGACACGGTCAACCCGGTCTTTGTCTTTTCCAAGCACCTCACGCAACTGCCGTTGAAAATACAAATTTTGCTGACACCGCTCGTCACATGCTCCTGGGGCCGCCGTCACCAGCAACCACTGACCTTTCAGACTGGCCAGCGAAACTGTCTGACCTTGCAAATCCTGAACTTGAACTGAAGGTAAATCTTTTTGCGGGGAGATCAACTCACCGTAATTGCGACGCCCTTCGGGGCGCACCACGTAATAGGTGAAATAGGAAGCAATGACCGGTGATGCACAAACCAGCATCAGCAGCACCATCTTCCAACGACCCACGGTGGTCCGTTGCGTGTCGGCTTGGGCTACAGCAGCAGGTTGAGGCAGTTCATGCACGGTCATCCCCAACGGGATGTCAGGTGGCTGTTTTTTTTCTGCGGGGTTGGACAATTTGAAACCAGACATAAAGTGAAGCGATCAAGGCACTCAGCCCAAACCATTGAAATGCATAACCGTGGTGTTTTTCAACGCCGCTGGCCACCATGGGCCATTCACGCAACAAGCCCTCAGATGCAGGGCCTGTCTGCTGCACACTGACTTCCAGCAGCGGCAAACCCGTCTGTTGTTGAAACTGTGGCAAGTCGAGATTTTGCCGTATCGGCCCGGTCTCAGCGCCGCCAAAGTCATACAGCCGTGAAGGCCATGGGGCCAAATGACCACTCACCACCACATCACCAGAGGGTGTTTGCACGGCAGGTAAAGCCGCCCTGTCCAGGAACGAACGGGCCGCCCAACCTCTCTGCACCAAAATGACCGTCCCGCTGGGCCTCAATTTGAGTGGGGTCAGTACATAAAACCCGGGATGCCCGTTCATTTGACGGTTGTCGAGATAGACCGTGTGTTCTGGCAGCCAGTATCCTTTCAATTCAATACGACGGTGAATCAAGCCTTGTCGATTGACCAGGGAGTCACCCTTTACCCCAAGGGACTCAGCTTCAAGGGGAGACAACGCAGCTTGTTGGACCCTGGCAGTCTGAAGTGCCACCTTTTCGGCCCCACGTCTGAGCTGCCAAGTGCCCAATGAGAATGTCACTGCAACAGCAAAAGCTGCGGCCAACAACACCCCAAATTGCTTGCTGACTCCGTTGCGTTGACTCATTGGATAATGTCGTTCATGAAAATACTGGTTGCAATCGCTTTTTTGGCCATCCTGGCAAGTCTGGCTTCGGCTCTGATCTACATGATGCGCAATGGGACAACTCATGAAGAACGCTCACCTCAACGCAAAGGCAACATGGCCACCGCTCTCGCGCTCCGGGTCGGGCTGTCCATTGTGCTCTTCATCTGCGTTCTGATCTCCTGGAAAATGGGCTGGATTCAACCTACCGGGATTCCTCCGGGAGCCTGATCACTTCGGCACATTTCTCCATCAACAAAAAAGCGCCCTCGGGCGCTTTTTTGTGGCAGCTGGCTAGCCTTACATCCAGTAAACCAGGATGTACAAACCCAACCAAACCACATCCACAAAGTGCCAGTACCAAGCGGCACCTTCAAAACCAAAGTGGCGCTCAGACGTAAAGTGCCCCTTTTGCAGACGCAAGGTGATAAAGAGCAACATCAGCATGCCCACAAACACGTGGAAACCATGGAAACCGGTCAGCATGTAAAAAGTCGAACCATAGACACCCGAAGACAATTTCAGATTCATGTCACTCCAAGCGTGGGCGTACTCATAACCTTGCACAAAGAGGAAAACCACACCCAGCAGCACGGTCATCCACATGAATTTGAGGGTCTTGCTGCGATCGCCATGTTGAATGGCATGGTGAGCAATTGTCAGGGTCACGCCCGAGGTCAACAGCAAGGCAGTGTTGATGGTAGGCAACCAGAAAGGCGTCATGGTCTGGAAAGGCTCAATGATGCCTGCAGGCGATGCAGTTGCACCAGCGGCCAACGTGGGCCAAACAGCCTTGAAATCGGGCCACAGCAAAGCGTTGTCAAGGCTGCCCAGAGCCGGCACCGAGTGGGTGCGTGCCCACCACAAGGCCGTGAAGAAGGCGCCGAAAAACATCACTTCAGAGAAAATGAACCAGGTCATGCTCCAACGATAGGACAAGTCGATCTTTCGACCATACATACCCCCTTCACTTTCACCCACGGACTCCTTGAACCACTGGTATAAAACCGTTAACCACCAGATCAGGCCGAAAAACAAGGAATACATTCCCCAAGTTTCTCCATTGATCCACTGGCCTGCGCCCAGAATCACGAAAAACAAGCCTATGGCAGCCATCACCGGATGCCGTGACTCATGGGGAACAAAGTAGTAAGGCGTGGTGCCGTGTGCGGTGGAACTCATGGTGACTCCTGCTCTCTTTTCTTTCGAACTCGAATCTTGGGGTTACAGACCCGTGGGCTGACCCACGACCCAATTGACCAGGGCCATCAGCCCCAGCACAAACAACAAAGCAGCTGCAATACCCACCCCTACAAGGTGGAACGGATTGAGCTTCTCGATATCTTTTTGGTATTCCGCATTGTTGCGAACACCAACGAACGACCAGAGCACTGCACTGATCGTACGCAGCACAGATGCTTGGCGCTTAGGCTCCATGAACTTCTCGTTCATGAGCCCACTCCCGTACCCTGAGCTGCTTGTCCGGTAGGCGCCACCATCCCAGCCACAGGAGCTGCGGGTGTTTTACCGCCCACTTCGAAAAATGTGTAGGACAAAGTGATGGTGGACACGTCTTTTGATAATTTGGGATCAATCACAAAAGATACAGGCCAGCTTTTCTTTTCACCAGGCTCAAGCGTGTACTGGTTGAAACAGAAACACTCGATCTTGTTGAAATGGCTAGCAGCCTGGTGCGGTGCATAGCTCGGTATGGCTTGTGCAGACATGCGGCGGTTTTGCACATTCTGGAACTCGTACATCACAGTATTCAGTTCACCCGGGTGAACCTGAATAGACCGTTTCTCAGGCTTGAACTCCCAGGGGCCACGCACATTGGCATCAAATTCGACGGTGATTGTTCTGCTGATATCGACTTGCGTGTTGGCAGGCGACTGTACTGCTGAACCGGCCGTGCCATTGCCGGGCACCATGCGCTCGGAAATCGACAGGATGTTGATTCCAGTGACCTCACAGATGTGTTTGTAAATCGGAATCAGCGCGTACCCAAAGCAGAACATCCCAGCAGTCACAACCGCCAGTTTGCCCACCATCTTCAGATTTTGATCACGCGCACGCATCCGAAATCCTTCAGCGCCCGAGCAAGACCATTTTGGCGAAGAAACCCACCAAAATCACCAGTGCGACCGAGGCCAAGGTCAGCCCCAGGCGCACATTGCTTTTCTTTTGTTCGGGAGTCATCGGCACACCATTTGATGGATCAACCAATCACGCGGGTTGCGGTGGCATCCAGCTTGGGAGGATTTTCAAACGTATGAAAAGGCGCAGGAGAAGGAACTTCCCATTCGAGGCCTTCTGCAGCTTCCCAAGGTTTCTGAGCGGCTTTGACACCCTGGCCGCGCATGGTGGGCACCACAACGAACAGGAAGAAATAGACCTGCGCAAAACCGAAGAAGAATGCGCCCACTGAAGCCACCATGTTGAAGTCCGTGAACTGCATGGGGTAATCGGCATAACGACGGGGCATGCCAGCCAGTCCCAGGAAGTGCATCGGGAAGAACGTGATGTTGAAAGAGATCAATGACCACCAGAAGTGAACCTTGCCGCGTGTTTCGTTGTACATGACACCAGTCCACTTGGGCGACCAGTAGTAATAGCCGGCAAACAAGGCAAACAAGGAACCCGCCACCAGCACATAGTGGAAGTGGGCCACCACGTAGTAGGTGTCTTGCAATTGGATGTCGATGGGCGCCATCGCCAAGATCAACCCCGTAAAACCACCCATGGTGAAGACGAAGATGAAGCCCACAGCGAACAGCATGGGGGTTTCAAACGTCATGGAACCGCGCCACATAGTGGCAATCCAGTTGAAAATTTTCACGGCTGTAGGCACAGCAATCAACATCGTGGCGTACATGAAGAACAGCTGACCAGTCACAGGCATGCCGGTCGTGAACATGTGGTGAGCCCACACAATGAACGACAAAATGGCAATCGACGATGTGGCGTACACCATGGAGGCATAACCGAACAACTTCTTGCGCGCAAAAGCAGGCACGATCTGGCTGATGATGCCGAAGGCCGGCAAGATCATGATGTACACCTCAGGGTGACCGAAGAACCAGAAAATGTGCTGGTACATCACAGGGTCACCACCACCAGCAGGGTTGAAGAAGCTGGTTCCAAAATGACGGTCAGTCAGTGTCATGGTGATCGCGCCAGCCAACACAGGCATCACCGCAATCAGCAAATAAGCCGTGATCAGCCATGTCCATGCAAACATGGGCATCTTCATCAGCGTCATACCAGGCGCGCGCATGTTGAGCACGGTCACAATGATGTTGATCGAACCCATGATCGACGAAGCGCCCAGGATGTGCATAGCAAAAATGCCGGCATCCATGGATGGCCCCATTTGCAGGGTCAGAGGTGCGTACAAAGTCCAGCCAGCTGCAGGAGCACCACCGGGCATGAAGAATGATCCCACCAACATGACAGCGGCAGGAATCATCAGCCAGAAGCTGAAGTTATTCATGCGGGCAAAGGCCATGTCGGAGGCTCCGACTTGCAAAGGCAGCATCCAGTTCGCGAAGCCCACAAAGGCAGGCATGATGGCACCGAACACCATGATGATGCCGTGCATGGTGGTGAACTGGTTGAACAGCTCGGGATTGACCACTTGCAGGCCCGGCTGAAACAGCTCTGCACGGATCAGCAGCGCCAAAACGCCACCCACCATCAACATGGCGAAACTGAAAAGCAGGTACAGCGTACCAATGTCTTTGTGGTTGGTGGCATACACCCAACGACGCCAGCCCGCAGGAGCGTGACCGTGATCGTCATGGGCGTGATCGTGATGGTCTAGAACGGCACTCATCTTGATTTCCTCTAATATGAATTACGGCGCTTTGCTTACTTGCGAGCGGCCAGAACTTCAGCCGGTTGCACAATCTGACCGGTCTTGTTGGACCAATTGTTCTTGGTGTAAGTGATCACAGCAGCGATTTCTGTGTCAGACAACTGCTTCCAGGCAGGCATCGCACCATTATTTTGACCATTCAACAGCACTGCGATCTGTTTTGATTTGTCTGCATCCAAAACAACGGGAGAACCATCTACAGGCTTGATGGGCCCAGCTCCCTTGCCGTTGGCCTGATGGCAGGCAGCGCAATTGGCGGCATAAACTTTTTCACCACGCTTGGCCAAGTCATCCAGGGCCCAAACTTTGGCAGGATCATCCGCTTTGGCAGCCTGCTTTTTCTTCTCGCCATCAACCCACTTGGCGTAATCCTCAGCAGACAGGACCTTCACGTGGATAGGCATGTAGGCATGCTCTTTACCGCAAAGCTCTGCACACTGGCCATAAAAGTCACCCGTCTTTTCAGCACGGAACCAAGTGTCACGCACAAAACCGGGGATCGCGTCCTGCTTGATACCAAAAGCCGGCACCATGAACGCATGAATCACATCGTTGGCTGTGGTGATCACACGCACCTTTTTGCCCACAGGAACCACCAAAGGATTGTCCACTTTGAGCAGGTAGTTGTCGCCATCTGGCTTGCCAGCATCAGACATCGCACGCTGTGCAGAATCAAGCGTGGAAATGTAGCTCAGACCCTCGCCCTCGCCTTTGAGGTAGTCATAACCCCACTTCCACTGGTAACCCGTTACCTTGACGGTCAAGTCGGCATTGGTCGTGTCCTTTTGAGCCACCAACACTTTGGTGGCAGGCAAAGCCATCAAAATCACAATCAAAAATGGTGCAGCCGTCCACAAAATTTCAACCGTGACGGACTCGCTGAACGTAGCAGGCTTGTGACCCACCGATTTACGGTGCTTCCAAATGGAATAAAACATCACCGCAAACACGGCAATGAACACCACGGTACAGATGATCAGCATCATCCAGTGAAGCCAGTGCTGCTGCTCAGCGATTTTGGTCACTGGTGCTGCAAAGTTGAGCTGGTTGACCGATGGGCCACCCGGCAGGTCATTGACAGCGTGGGCCGCAGTGGCCAGCCATGTGCCCGCAAAAATGCCCGCACGGGACAGCAGCGAAGCCAATTTATTGGAAATGATCTTCATAGTTCTCACTAACTTCCAAGTCTCTGTTGAACCCACACACCCAAGGCAAGCCAGGCTTGACCTGTCTTGCCCGTCGCATCACGCCGAACGCAATGCATTCCTGATTTCCCGCGCCAGCGTTTGCCGGAGCTCAGGGCGAACAAAACGCCCCACCTCAATCGAGCGACCCTGACCTGACAACTCAATCAGGCTGAGATCACCGGACTTCGGCTCGATTCTGACCCATTGACGCGCGAACTCTGCACGTTCACGACGGCCAGCATATTCACGCTCCACCACCAGGCTTGCACCTTGCAATGAAATCCATTCGCCATCTGTTGCATGACGGGCATACACAAAAAAAGCCAAGCCAACCAGCAAGACTTCCAGTCCGGCGAACACCAGGATCAGCTTGGCTCCCTGCAACCAGAAAAACCCACCAATCGCCAACGACACCATGCACAAAGACACATAAAGCCAACCCAACTGGGCTGGCGAAACAGAACAATTACGCCGGAGCCGCCACTGAATGGCTTGCTCAGACGCCTGTGCGAACTGATATGCCTGATTTGACACGCATCAACTTTCATCAACCTAACGCCCATTTATGGACGTCAAGAGGCCAAATTCGGCCGGATTTTACCCGAGTTACGGTAAGGTTTTGATTTATCTCAAAGCTTATTGATGCCCACAGAACGCCTGCCCAACATTTGCCGCATCTGATCCAGCCCAATTTCGGTCTGTGGACCCACCTTCAGCCTCGGCTGTGGTTTGAGCGCATGACCATAGACAATTTCAAAGCTCACAGACAAACGCCCGCCCTCTTCAGGACGCGACAACTCCCGCAAAGCCTCTGTCAATTGAGCACGCCAACTGCGTCCGCGCAAACCTGGAAACCGACCGATATGCATATTGCGTCCCAATTCCCGCAATTCAGTCAATAAACGATCAGGGTGCTCATAAGTCAGCGTGATGCGCTCCATGTCCATCACCGGCTCGGCAAAACCGGCTTGCACCAGCATGTCGCCCCAATCGTGCATGTCGGTGAATTCGTGTGCGGGCTCAGTCCACCCCCGACGGGCATAAACCTCGCGCAACTCACGCAAGGTATCGGGCCCCAGACATGAAAACATCAAAAAACCATCCACAGCCAGCGCTTTGTGCCAAGCCCCCAGCAAGGCCTGTGGTTCAGCCGAAGTGTGCAACAGCATGTTGGCCCACAACATGTCTGCCTGCCCTTCTTCGGGCAGGCCCACATGGGTTTGAGGCCCCGTCCAGCGTGAGGGCTGCCACCAAGCGCCCTGCAAGGCCTTCTGCGCCGCTTCGGCCTGGGCCGGATGGGCACTTATCAACCAGACGGGTGCCTGCCCATAGCGCTGTTGCAAGGCCCGGTGCGCCTGCAAACCACCTCGAAGGGGCTCCCAATGCACCCAGCGTTGTGGTTTGAGCGTAATGAAATCAAGCCGCTCCTGCATGCGCGAGGCCACTTCCTCATGCAACCACGGCGATTGCGCCCCGACAACAGGACGGGCAGCCCAGCGGGCAGCAGCCACTGGATCAAGAGAAGGGGGGCGTTCAGGAGCAGACATGGTCAATAAAAAGGCAGCGTCAAACCTGACACAAGCAGCATCGGCTTGTCGCTCAGGGGGTGGCGGCAGTATATTGATTTCATGGTGTTCAGACTGTTCAGGGAATTGTTGCTGCCAAGGGATACAGGGCAGTCCAGCACCCGCACGTCACCCAATACGGCAAAGGATTTCCTTAATCCCCAGCCCGATGCCTTGTGGCGCTGGCTGCCCAGCCGCTGCGCCATTTGCCGCAGTTGGCCAGAAAATCCGCTGTGTGACACCTGCATCAGCCGCTTTGCAGCACCGGTCCAGCGCTGCCGCACCTGCGCCCTGCCCTTGAACACCGGCCCAGACAATACCTTGACCCCATGCGGTGCCTGCCTCAAAAATCCGCCGCCTCTGGACGCCTGCCTGTGCGCAACCCCTTATGCCTGGCCCTGGATCGACCTGATTACCCAACTGAAATTTCACCAGCAACCGGGCTGGGCCGGCCCTTTGGCTACCTTGCTCGGCAGTGTGCCGGGTGCAGACGATGTCATCGAAGAGGCCGATTGGCTCCTGCCCATTCCCCTTTCGGCAGAACGCTTGTCAGAGCGCGGGTACAACCAGTCTTTGCTGCTGGCCAGGCAATTGCACTCGGGCAAAACCGATGCCCATTTGCTTTTGCGCACCCGCCACACCCCGGCCCAACGCACCCTGCCCCGAACGGAGCGGCTGGCCAATCTGGTGGGAGCCTTTGCCGTAGACCCACTGCGCAGCCACCAGGTGCAGGGCCGACGGATCGTGCTGATCGACGATGTGATGACCAGCGGCGCTTCACTGCACACCGCCGCCCGGGAACTGCGGCGAGCTGGTGCCACACACATCAGCGCCATCGTTCTGGCCCGCACCGAAGCGGCCACAGAGCAGGCCATGGAGCCGCCCCCGGCAACGCCCCGCTGAGCCCGCACAGCCAAGGCACAATACCGGACATGTTTCACATCGTCCTGGTCGAACCCGAAATCCCGCCCAACACCGGCAATGTCATTCGGCTGGCAGCCAATACGGGCTGCACGCTGCATTTGATTGAACCGCTGGGTTTTTCGATGGACGACAAACACATGCGCCGTGCCGGGCTCGATTACCACGAATACGCCGCATTGCGCCGTCATGCCGACTGGGCCAGCTTTCTGACCAACGAACAACCAGAACCACAACGCATGTTTGCCCTGACAACCAAGGGCAGCCGCATCGCCCACACAGTGGCGTTTCAGCCCGGCGACTGGCTGGTGTTTGGAGCAGAAACCCGGGGACTGGCCCCCGAATTGCGAGAACGCTTTGCGTTGAGCCAGCGCATCAAACTGCCGATGCGTGAAGGCCAACGCAGCCTCAACCTGTCCAACGCCGTGGCGGTGACCGTGTTCGAGGCCTGGCGGCAAAACGGCTTTGAAGGGGCCTTACTGACCCCACCCCAAGACCACAGCGCTCAGGCGTAAAGCCGCGCCAGCGACTCGGCCACACACACGGGCTTGTCACTGCCTTCGCGCTCAATCGTCACATTCCACTGGATTTGCAGGCCATTGCCCTCAATGGGTGTGGCCGAATGCAGGTGCAACTGTGCCCGCAAACGGCTACCCACGGGCACCGGGGCCATGAACCGCACCTTGTTGAGGCCGTAATTGACCCCCATGCGCGCTTGGGTCACGGACACCGCCTTCTCAAAAAACTGTGACACCAACGACAAAGTCAGGTACCCGTGGGCAATCGGTGCGCCAAATGGTCCTTTTTGGGCGCGCTCCACATCCACATGGATCCACTGGTGGTCGCCGGTGGCCTCGGCAAACTGATTGACCTGTTGCTGGGTGATCTCCACCCATTCGGTGGTGGCGACATCTTGCCCTGCGCAAGCGGCCAAATCGGCCAGAGTGTTAAAGGTTTTCATAACAACCACTGTAGTCAGGCTATTGCAACGAGACTGTCCGAGCCGTGACACCCATGCCTTCAAAGTTCTGATTTGATTTTTTGCAACTGCTCACGCAACAGCGCCAGCTGAGCACGGTAGCTTTCGGCATCACCGTAATCCACAAAGCCATGGTAGTAGGGGTGGGCCTGCAACACCCGACGGGCGTGCTTGATCGGGCACCAATACTGCTCGGTCAAGCCCACCACCTCACGCACATACGCAGCCAGACCATTGCCATACGAGCAATACGCACAATTGATTTTCTCCAGCCAATTCAAATACGCCAGGTGCGTTCTGTCATACACAAAATAATCCGAACGCCTGACGCGGGGTATGCGGTAAAGCGGAAAACACACCCATTGGTAAAGGGTGACGAAAAAGTCGAGCAACAGCATGGGCAACAGCACCGGGTAAATAAAAGGCACGCTCAGCACACTGCGCCACTCGGCCGTGAACACGTAATGCCAGACCCCTTGCCTGAAGCGCCTTTGCTGGGCTAACACCTCATTTTCAAAGCGCACCTTGCGCGCTTCAAAATCGGCCTGAAACTGCTGCCGCCGATGCTGGACCTCCTGCTCGATGTCCGCCTCCAGTTGCCGGATGCGGTCCAGAAATTCACGGATGTTCGGGTTCATGGTTTCACACTCCAAAGGACGGCAATGCACTGTACCTCGGGCCTGATCCAGGCACCATGGTGCAAAACCAGTACCCCATCAGGAGACTCAACCGCCCATGCCAAGCAGCCTTTCGCAAGACACCGCCCTCCTCGATTTGAGCACCGAAGAGGCCGCCCGACTGTTGGCAGAAAACGGCCCCAACGAAATCGGACAAAACACAGGTCGCCCGGTCTGGCAACGCTTGCTTGACATGCTGAGCCAGCCCATGTTTGCACTGCTGGTGGCCGCAGCCATGCTGTACATGGTGCTGGGGGACCTGACCGAAGGGCTGACACTGGCCGTCTTTGTGCTGGCCGTTCTGATCTTGACGTTCTACCAAGAAGGCAAATCCGAAGCGTCCATAAAAGCCCTGCGCGAGTTGACACAACCCGTGGCCCAAGTGATGCGTTCAGGACAAACCATGCAAGTGCCCGCCCGCGAACTCGTGGTGGGGGATGTTTTGTTGCTGTCCGAAGGCGATCGTGTGGCCGCTGATGGCCCGCTCCTGACCGCCCACAACCTTCAAATCGACGAATCTCTTCTGACCGGCGAATCGGTGCCCGTGAGCAAACAAGCGCCCAGTCCGTCAGCGCAGCACACGCTGGCACCGGAACACCAGGTCAACGCAGGCACCTTTGTCGTGCGCGGCCAGGCCATGGTCAAAGTCACCGCCACCGGCCGCCAAAGCCAGATCGGGCGCATCGGTGCCACACTGGGGCAACTGAACGACAACCCCACGCCTTTGCAACGACAAACCGCACGGCTGGTGCGGGTACTGGCAAGCATCGTGGGCGTGCTGTGCGTGCTGATGGTGGTCACGCTGGGGCTGCGCAACGGGCAATGGCTGCCCGCCGTGCTGTCGGGCATCGCGCTGGCCATGGCCATCCTGCCCGAGGAATACGCCGTGGTGTTGACGATATTTCCTGCTCTGGGAGCGCACCGCCTGACGCATGCGGGCGTGCTCACACGACACATCAATGCCATTGAAACCCTGGGGGCCACCACCGTGCTGTGCACCGACAAAACCGGCACTCTGACCCAAAACCGCATGACCGTGACCGCACTGGCCGTGGTGCGACCCGGGCCCAGCCCAGGGATCCTGAACTGGACCACCGCCACGCCTTTGCTCGACGATGCCTTTCATCCTTTGCTGGAACATGCCATCCTGGCCAGTGCACCCGAGCCCTTTGACCCCATGGAATCGGCATTTCACGCCATGGGCCAACAACATCTGACCGATACCGAGCACCTGCACAGCGCAGGATCGCTGCTGCAAACCTATGCCCTGACCCCGGCGCTCAAAGCCATGTCGCAGGTCTGGCAATTGCACAACGGCCCAGGGCGTGTGGTCTCGGCCAAAGGGGCACCCGAGGCCGTGATGGACCTGTGCCACCTGGGGGATGCACAGCGCCGCCAATGGACAGAACAGGTCGAACGCATGGCCACCCAGGGGCTGCGTGTGCTGGCCGTGGCGCAATGCCGATTTGAAGGCAATGACTGGCCTGCCACCCCGCACGACTTTGACTTTGAATGGCTGGGCTTGCTGGGCCTGACCGACCCACTGCGTCCCGAAATCCCGCGGGCCATGGCCGAATGCCGTTCAGCGGGCATCCGCGTCATCATGATCACAGGCGACTACCCCGCCACCGCCCAGGTGATCGCCAATCAGGCCGGTTTGCCCGAAGGCAACACCCTCAGCGGCGAGGCACTGGACGCCTTGAGTGAGCCCCAATTGCGGCAGCAGCTGCCCCGAGTGACCGTCTGCGCCCGCATCTCGCCCCATCAAAAACTGCGCATCGTGCAAGCCTTGCAAGCCCAGGGCGAGGTGGTCACCATGACCGGTGATGGCGTCAACGATGCCCCGGCTCTGAAAGCCGCTCATGTGGGCGTGGCCATGGGCCTGCGCGGCACCGATGTGGCCCGAGAAGCCGCCGACCTGGTGCTGGTGGACGACAACTTTGCATCCATCGTGCGTGGCATCGCGGTAGGTCGGCGCATCTTTGACAACCTGCAAAAGTCGATGCGCTACATCTTTGCCATCCACATCCCGATCGCTGGCATTGCCCTGGTGCCCATGGTGCTGGGCCTGCCGCCCCTGATGCTGCCACTGCATGTGGCCCTGCTCGAACTTGTGATCGACCCGTCTTGCTCCATCGCCTTTGAAAACGAACCGGCCGATGCCAACGTGATGCAACGCCCACCGCACAACACCCACACCCCCCTGTTCGGATTCCACGCCATGGCACTGGCCATGGGGCAAGGCCTGTGCGTGCTGGCCTGCACGGGTTTGAGCTATGGATGGGCAAGTCATGCACCCGGACTGACCGAACCAGCTACCCGCGCCATGGTGTTCATCACCCTGATTGTGGGCAATGCCATGCTGATCGTGGCCAATCGGGCACAACCCGGTCAGATTCGGGCCAGCCTGCGCATACCCAACCCGACCGCACTGTGGGTGATCGGCCTGGCGCTGGGCTTTTTGGCGCTGGCCATTCTGTGGTCGCCGCTGGCAGCGCTGTTGCAACTGGCCCCGCCACCGGCCATGGATGCAGCAGTGGCCGTGAGTCTGGGCGCATTCAGCCTGCTCATGGTCAGCATCCTGCATGCCATCGCCCCCCAACAAGCCCTGCAGCGCGAGCGATAAACTCGCCGCATGGAACTGACCGCCCTGCTCATCGTGGCCTATTTTGTGGTGCTGGGCTTGGCCATGCGCCAACGCAAGCGCGTTGTGCACGGCCCATGGTTGTTCATGTTCCGGGCTTTTTTCCCCAATTGGCAGTTCTATCACGGCTTGGGCTATGCCCCCCGCCTGTTTGTGCGCGGTCAAACCACGAATGGCGACTGGACAGACTGGCATATCGTGTACCCCCGCGTACCGCGCCGGTGGCACCACCTGATCCACAACCCCACCGTCAACTTGGCACTGACCCAGCAGAACTGGGTAGATCACCTGTCCAGCGACATCCAGGACCTGCCCGATGGCGCAGACATCCAACAGCGCGTCACATACCAGCTGGTCACCCGACTGGCGCACCAAGCCATCCGGGGCGGAGCCTGGGGTCCGGCGGGTCAATCCGCCCCCATGATCGATGCCGTGCTGCCGCCCGTGACGGCTTTCCAGTTTGAAGTGCGCCTGCAACACCTGGGCACCGACCAGGTCGAGCCCCTGCTGCAATCCCCGGTGGTGCCCACATGGAACTGAGCCTCGCCGTTCGCGCCTTTGAAATCCTGCTGGGCTGGAGCCTGGTGCTGCAATCGCTCGAATACCTTCAAATTCAGCGACAAGACCGTCTGAGCGACTGGGCCTTGCAACGCAACGAAATCCCGCTGCGCCCGCGCTGGGTGCTGGCCATGCTGGACCGCGTGTTCCAGCCTCGCGCCTACACCGCCCTCATTGGCTTGCGCCTGGCCCTGGCGATCGGCCTGATGTCAGGCGGACTGGGTCTGGCCGGGGCCATGCTGCTGTTTGCCATCGCCTTGCTGCTGCTCTTGCGCTGGCGCGGCGCATTCAATGGCGGCAGTGACTTCATGACGCTGGTGGGCCTGACGGGCTTGCTGATCGCCCATGTGCTGGGAGCCTTGACCGACCCGGCCACCGGCTGGCGCGGCGGCCTCTGGTACATCTGCTTGCAAACCCTCAGCTCTTACTTTGTATCGGGCTGGATCAAGCTGCTGCGCCACGAATGGCGCACAGGCCGGGCCATGACCGTGTTTCTGGACACCGGCATCTATGGCCCACTGGTCCCAACCAGCATTTACCGCTCACCCCGACTGGCCCAGCTGTGCAGCTGGGCCTTCACCTTGTGGGAGGGTTTCTTTCCGCTGGCCCTGATGGATGTGCGGCTGGCCATGGCCTTTTGCGCCGTGGCCATCGGCTTTCACTTCCTGGTGTTCTGGTTTTTTGGCCTCAACCGCTTTGTCTGGGCCTGGCTGGCCAGCTACCCGGCGGTGCTGTATTGCGCCACCTGATCTGGCCCAGCGTCAGGCTTTAGGCGCTGCAGCTTCAGAACCATCGTAGATCGTGCCGCCAAACTTCAGTGCCGAATGCTCCCGTTGGGATTGCAACAACGGGTAAAACATCTGGTGGTACCAACGCTCTTGGCCAAACAGCTTGTCGTCGATCAACCCCACGCGCTCGGGGTATTGGCGGGTGATGTGGGCACTGCCAAACAAGATGTCCCAAAAGAACAGCAGGTTGCCAAAGTTGCCCTTGTAGTGACCAATGCCATCGGCGTTGGTGATGGCGTGGTGGGCCCAGTGCGTGGCGGGTGTCGAAATCGTGCGTTCCAGCACCCACATCACGGGGTGCAGAGCCTTGATGCGGTACAGCGGCTCGTCCCAGCGCCAGGCGCAATGCGCGCCCAAAATCACAAACAGCTTGACGGCGATGTAGAGCGCATACACCAGCCCCCCAAAACCCAAATACAGCAAAGCGCCTGCAAACCACAGGCCGGGCATCATCAGGTAGTAAAAGAAGTTGTTGCGGAACGTGACCCGAATGCTCATGTACTCGGCCGAATGGTGCGCCCGGTGCAGGGGCCACAAGAGTGGCGAATGCGACAAACGATGCCACCAGTACTGCGTCATGTCATCGGCCACCAGCAAGATACCCACCATGCCCCACCAGGGCAAATCAGCCAAAGCACCTTTGTAATCGGGGAACCAGGCTTGCCCCAATTTGGAGGTCACCAAAATGGCGAGCGGCTGCGTCACCGCGAGCACGCTCAGGAACATCAAAACTTCCAGCTTGGTGTCGTTGCCCGTGGCATTGACTGTGTTTTTGTACCGTCGACTGACGAACTCCATCAATGCAAACCCCAGGATGGTGCACACCACCAAGGCGTTTTGAATTTGCGCAGCGGTCATGGACCCACTCCTTTTTTGAGCAGCATGGACGACAGACAATCTGTCATCCAAACGTCAGAAAAGATACCGGCGCAAGCCACACAAGGCCATCGGGGTAATCCCGCCGTACACCATTCAAACCAAAAATGAGTAATTCATGAAAAGCAATTTTTGCCAAATAAAAATTGGCACTGCACCAGACTTCAATGATTTGAAGGCCAGCACAAGGTGACACGCAAACCACCCAAACCAGGGCTGCGGTCAACCCGCACATCCAATTGGTAACGCTGGGCCAGCCGCCGCACGATGGACCAGCCCAGGCCGCTGCCCTCGGCCACCGCGCCGGGCACCCTGAAAAACCGGTCACCCAGCCGGGCCAGGTCTTGGGCTTGCATGCCAGGGCCGCTGTCTTGCACCACCAGACAAGGGCTTGGCCCATCCGTCCAGAGCACCTCGATGCGTGCCCCTTGCGGGATGTAGCGCTGCGCGTTGTCCACCAAATTACCCACCAGCACACCCACCAGCCCAGGAGGCATCGGCAGATGCAATACCTCGGGCATCTGCAAGCTCAAGGTTTGCTCGCGTGCGCGGCCTTGTGGGGCCAGGGCAGCCAGGGTTTCACGGGTTTCGCTCGAGGCATCACACACCACGGGCATGCTGTCCACCGGCTCAGCATCCAGCCGCGCCAACTGCAACAACTGCGACACCAGACGGGTCGCCCGATCGCAGCCTTGCAACACCGAGTCCAGCGCCTGCTGTTGCTCAGCAGCCTCTTGTGCACCCCGGGCCACCTGGGCCTGCATGCGGATGCCCGCAATCGGTGTGCGCAATTCGTGGGCCGCATCGGCCGTGAACCGGCGCTCGGCATCGATGTGCTGCGTGACTTTTTCAAACAGCCGGTTGAGCGCCAAAACCAGCGGTTGCACTTCCGTCACCAACGCCTTCTGGTTCAGGGGCTGCAAGGCATTGGGGTCGCGTTGTGACACGGACTGCCCCAATTGGCGAAGGGGGGTGAGCGCCTGAAACACCGCCGCCCAAATCAGCAAAGCCAGCACGGGCAAGGCCAACAAAACCGGCCCCACTGCACTCCACAAACCGGCTTGCAAAATGTCGTCGCGAGCGGAGGCCAGCTCAGCCACCAGCACCCAAACATCGGGCTCCTGCCCCTGCGCCGCAAACACACGCCACCTGTGGCCATTGACGGTCTGATCCGACACGCCAGACTGCCCCAAGGCCATCAAAGGCTGTGTCGGTGCCTGGGCCGAATGGGCGATCAGCTGCCCCTCATGCCAAATCTGAAAGGCAACCCGAGGCTGGTATTTGTGCAGCACAGGCGCCGTGGTGAAGTCATCATCGTGCTCGTCACCGGTCTGGGTTGCCAACACGGCGGCTGTTTGCGCCAAATGGGCATCGAGTAACTCACTCAACTCATGCTCGGTCTCCAGCCAAGTCAATGCCAGCACCATCGACCAGATCAACCCCGTGGCAGCCAACAGACTGAGCGTCAAGCGCCACTGTAAAGAAGCACCCGACCACAAACGAACAAACCACTGACTCATACCGAACCTTTGGGCGAACGAGGTGCTGCGCCCACCTGCTTGGGCAGCATGTACCCCACACCCCGCAAGGTCTCGACCACATCGGCATGCAGCTTCTTGCGCAAGTGATAGATATGCACCTCCACCGTATTGCTGCTGACCTCGGTGCCCCACTGGTACAGCTGCTGCTCAATTTGCTCGCGGGTCAGCACCCGTCCGACGTTGAGCATGAAAATCTGCAACACCTCATATTCGCGCTGAGACAAATCCACCATTTGCCCATTGAGCCAGACCTGCCTTGCTGCCGGATCCATCTTCAGGGCACCCGCCTCGAGTACCGGATCAGACACCCCATGCGCACGGCGCACCAATGCCCGCAAACGCGCAGCCAGTTCCAGCAAATCCACCGGTTTGACCAGGTAATCGTCCGCGCCCGCATCCAGGCCGGCAATCCGATCCGGCACGCCATCGCGAGCGGTCAGCACCAGCACCGGCGTCGTCACTTTGCGGGCCCGCACACGGCTCAGACATTGCATGCCATCTTGCCGGGGCAAGCCAAGGTCGAGCACCGCCGCCTGGTAGGCACAGGTCAGCAGTTCGCGCTCGGCGGCCACGCCATCGCGCACCCAGTCCACCTGAAAGCCTTGCTGCATCAGCCCGGCCCGCAGGCCCGAGCCCAACAACTCATCGTCTTCAGCCAATAAAACCCGCATGGACATCACCCGGTTGTGTGGTCAGTCATCGTGGTCACCCACCTGCCGCGATTGTGCGGTACCGGGCACATGCGATGCGGCATCGGCCTGTGGCCTTGTTTGCCACTGCCATCCCCAAAAAGCCAGAACCGCCACCAGCAAGAGCCCCGCAAGAAACCGGTGGTTGCTGCGAATCAAATCAGGGCCTTTGCCTGCCACACAACCCGTGACCATTGGCATGGCCAAATTGCGCCCACGCAGCAAGCTGAGCAGAACCACGCCCGCCACATGCACCAGCACGGCCATCAGCATCAGGTTGCCCAGCAACTCGTGGATTTCTTCCATCCAGTCCCCCGTCAACTCCTCATACTGCACATAACCCGACCCGACCAAAGGCGCAATCGACAACAACAAGACCACCACCGAGATGGGCAAGAGCAGGTTGAGACCTTGCTGCAAAACCGGCCACCACCCAGCCGCGCTGCTGCGGGGCATGGCACGGCAAGCTGCCCACCACGTGCCTACACCACGCAGTTTGCCGACCAAGGCCGACAAACGCGCATGCCGAGGCCCAACCAGACCCCACACCAAACGCGCCACCAGCAAACCACCCAACGTGTAACCCAGCGTCACATGGACCAAGCGAAACAGCTCGCTTTCGGCCGTGATGTAGGCCCCGACAAAACTCAGCGCCATCAAGGCGTGCAGCGTACGGGTGAACGCATCCACCGTGCGGCGCACAGGGGGCAAAGAGGTTGAACCTGACAACGGTGTCGAAGGTGTGGCCGTGTAATTCATGAAATTCTCCCGGACATGTCAGCGCGGAATACGCACCTGATGTTCATCAAAAAGACCTTGATCGGCCTGGGTGTGGCACGCGCTGCACTGCGCTGCGCTTTTCACACTGGCGCGCTTCCAGACAGCGGCATCCACCTCGCGGTGCTTGCGGGCAAACCAAGCCGAACGGGTCAGCCGGTCTTGCGGTGGCTCCTCGCGCACCCGCTTGTAGGTGCCCGCGTTGGCCACCAACCAACCCGTGATCTGCTGCACCTGTGAAGGCTCCAGCGATGCATCGGTGCCGTAATGCAGGTCCAGGCCCCGCATCACACGCTGCCATGACGCTGCAGGCAGCAAGCCCGGCGGGTAAGCCGTGTGGCAAGCAGCGCATTCCTGCTTGTAAACCGGCGGAACCTGGGCGGGCATGAGTGGGCCATCGGCCCAGGCCAATGAGCCAATCAGCCCCGCAGCCAAAGCGAAAGCCTGTGCAAATGGAGAAAGCTTGTTCATTTCAGTGAGATCAGATAAGCCAGCACATCGGCTTTTTCGATGGCGGTGCATTCCCGCGACAACACGTCCTTGCAATTGCGCCGCAACCATTTGTCCACCTTGGCGGTGTCGGTCAGCCGCTGCGGATTGACCGCCGGCGCCAGCGGTGTGATGGTTTTGCCGGTCGATGCGTGCTTGCCCTCGCGTGTAGGGGGCTGCCCGTGGCACGAAGCGCATGACCACTCGCCCCCGTGTTGGCGATTGAAAAACGCTTGGCCCCGCGATGCGTCACCACTTTGCCCGGCCGCCTGCTGCCAGCGTGCCAGCTCAGCCTGCGGCGTGCTGGCCATGGCCGTACCAGCAAACCCCAACACCCCGAGCCAGCAACATGCCAGCCAGACTATTTTTCGCAAACACAATAACTTCATCGGCACAGCCCCATCCTTTCGGTTCACCACCACAGAATAAAAGCGCCAGATGAAGCGTGACTTAATCTGTTCCCAAGTCAACAAAAGACCAAAAGCCGTGCTGGTCTGGCTTTGTCCACCTCACGGCCAACAGGACACCCCCGCTTGCAATCCGTCTGTCCGACGGGTCAGACGCTTGAGCGGTATCACACAGGCTTTCACGGGGGTACGCCGTCATGCGCACTCTCGCTGATGAACTCACGTGGTCATGAAATCGACACATATTTCTATTACCATCGAAGTATGGAAGCATCTCAAGTCATCAAAGCCCTGGCCGCCCTGGCCCAGGCCTCGCGCCTGCAAATTTTCCGGTCGCTGGTGCAAGCCGGGCCTGAAGGTCTGACCCCCGGCGCTCTGGGCGAAAACCTGGCGATCGCGGCCAACACCTTGTCGTTTCACCTCAAAGAACTGGTCAATGCGGGGTTGGTCAGTCAGGACCGCAGCGGACGCCACCTGCATTACCGCGCCCGCTTCGACCAGATGAACGCGGTGCTGGCCTACCTGACCGACAACTGCTGCCAGGGCCAGCCCTGCCTGGGCGAAACAACCACATCCTGCAACTGCTGAACTTCCACCCCATATGACCACCACCCGCCCCCTGAATGTGCTTTTTTTGTGCACCCACAATTCGGCCCGAAGCATCCTGGCCGAAGCCTTGCTGAACCACATGGGCGAAGGCCGCTTTCGGGGGTTTTCGGCTGGCAGCAGCCCCCGCGAAAACCAGCGCCCCAACCCGCTGGGCTTGCAGGCCCTGCAAGAGGCAGGGGTGTCGGTTGAAGGCCTGAGCAGCAAAAGCTGGGACGCCTTTGCAGGCCCCGACGCCCCTCACATGGACCTGATCATCACCGTCTGCGACAACGCCGCAGGCGAGGTCTGCCCCTATTGGCCCGGCCACCCGGCCACCGCCCACTGGGGCTACAGCGACCCGTCTGCGGGCGATGCCCCCGACGACGTGAAACTGGCAGCCTTTCGGCAAACGCTGCTGGCCATCCAACAGCGTCTGCGCCTGCTGCTGAACCTGCCGCCCGAACAGCTGGCCGCAGCACAGCTCGAAACCACAGCCCGTTTGCTGGCCAAAGCCTGAGAAAGCCCCATGACTGCCTCATGTGAAACAAGCTCCCCCGCCCCCATGAACGTGTTTGAGCGCTACCTCAGCCTCTGGGTTTTCCTGTGCATCGTCACCGGCGTAGCGCTGGGGCAGCTGGCCCCGGCTGCATTTCAGGCCATCGCCCGGCTGGAATACGCGCAGGTCAACCTGCCAGTGGGTCTGCTGATCTGGGTGATGGTGATCCCCATGCTGGTCAAGGTGGATTTCGCAGCGCTGGGCCAGGTCCGTCAGCACATTCGCGGCATCGGCGTGACCTTGTTCGTCAACTGGCTGGTCAAACCGTTTTCGATGGCGCTGCTCGGCTGGTTGTTCATCCGCCACCTGTTTGCGCCGTATCTGCCGACCGACCAGCTCGACAGCTACATCGCCGGGTTGATCCTGCTGGCCGCTGCCCCCTGCACCGCCATGGTGTTTGTGTGGAGCCGCCTGACGCAGGGCAACCCGCTGTTCACACTTTCTCAGGTGGCGCTCAACGACAGCATCATGGTGGTGGCATTTGCGCCACTGGTGGGCTTTTTGCTGGGCATGTCGGCGATCACCGTGCCCTGGGACACTTTGCTCACCTCAGTGGTGCTCTACATCGTGGTGCCGGTGGTCCTGGCCCAAATCTGGCGTCGCAGCCTGCTGCGCCAGGGGCCAGCGGCTTTCGAGGTCGCGATGGCCCGCATCGGTCCCTGGTCCATGGGGGCCTTGCTGGCCACCCTGGTGCTGCTGTTTGCCTTTCAGGGCGAAGCCATCTTGCAGCAGCCGCTGGTGATTGCGCTGCTGGCTGTACCCATCCTGATTCAGGTGCTGTTCAACTCGGCGCTGGCCTATGGCCTGAACCGCGCACTGGGCGAAAAACACGACATCGCCTGTCCCTCGGCACTGATCGGGGCATCCAACTTTTTTGAGCTGGCCGTGGCCGCTGCCATCAGTTTGTTTGGCTTTCACTCGGGCGCGGCGCTGGCCACCGTGGTGGGGGTGCTGATCGAAGTGCCGGTGATGCTGCTGGTGGTGCGCGTGGTCAACCAGAGCAAGGGCTGGTACGAGCGGCGCTGAATCCACCGAGGGCAGCGCTCAGGTCTGGCGCAGGGCCTGACTCAGCTGCTCCACCTGCTGCGCCCAATCCGCATCCTGCAACAGGGCTTCCCGCAAAAAGGCCGCCTGCGAAGCCGTCCAAAAGGGCGCATCGGGCAGGGCCACATCGCCCGGCAATGGCCCGTTGGCTTGCAAGAAACCGGCAATACCTGCCGCGTCGCTGGGCAGACCCAGCTGCGCAAACAGCTGATGAAAACGGTGCATCGGTTCGTCCATGCTCGCCCCTGCTCATTTTTGCAAAACATAAGTGCCGGGCGCATCACACAGTGGCACCAAACCACGCGCCATGGCCCCCATGGTCGGCGGCGCAATACGCTCTTGCGACTGATTGCGCAACCACGCAGCCCAATGCGGCCACCACGACCCCTCATGGCGAACCGCCGCCTGCTGCCACTCGTCCGGGTCCAGATAGGGGCCATCGTGCGGGCGCATGAGCACCTGGTAACTTCGTCCCGGCACACCGGGCGGGTTGACGATGCCCACATTGTGTCCACCCGATGTCAGGCAAAACGTGGTGTCCACATTGGTCAGCAAATGCAGTTTGTGCACCGACCGCCAGGGGGCCACATGGTCACGCACCGTGCCAATGGCGTAGATCGGGCAGGTGATGGCCGTGAGTGCCACCGGTTTGTCGCCCACGTGGTAACGCCCGCTGGCCAGATCGTTGTTCAAAAACATGTGCCGCAAATATTCAGAGTGCATGCGGTA
>JACCDQ011990445.1_pt1 | contig 48461 bp, 62 predicted proteins | sample 7446031 | NCBI WGS metagenome assembly JACCDQ01 (sample SAMN15323442, study PRJNA562643) | freshwater metagenome | isolation source: river surface water | place: USA:Blue River Watershed | collected 2017-08-17
AAATTGGGATAAAGTAACCGCGTGGTTCTCTAGCCTATGGACTAGGGTCAAACAAGTCTTTGCTGCTGCCTGGAACGGAATCAAGTTCCTTCTACTCAACTTCACACCTCACGGTCTCATCTACAAGAACTGGGAACGTATCGTTGCGTTCTTTAGCAACCTGTGGTTCCGCGTGAAGTTGCTGTTCATGAGTTTTGTGGGCTGGGTGATGCAGCTACCTGCGAAGTTCTACAAGGCAGGCGAGGCGATTGTGAACAGCCTTTGGAACGGAATGAAGGCCAAGTTCAACGATATGAAGAACTGGTTCAAGTCCGGTCTCCAGGAGTTACGGGATATGCTCCCGTTCTCACCTGCGAAACGCGGACCTCTAAAAGACATTCACCGTCTGAAATTCGTTGAGACGATTGCGACCAACATCAAGCCTGGTCCGATGGTCAAAGCCATGAGTAACTCAATGGCCGCAGTTCGTGGCGCTATCACACCGAAGGGTGGAGGTATGCCTGCGCTTGCCGGTGCAGGGGCTTCAAGAGGTGGAAGCAACGTGACGGTGAACTTCTCGCCAACAATCAACATGAGCTCCACTGCAGCTGGAGGTACGAAACAGGACTTCCTTGCACAGCTCAAAGAGTACCAACCGGAACTTATGCGCGTCATCAACGATGCACTTGCGCGTAAGGAACGAGCAAAATTCTAGATCATGTACGCACAGTTAGGGACGATACAATTCAGCGCCTTGAAAGGCTTCGCAGGTTTGACCTCCACCAGGGAGACGAACCTTGCTGAGCATGCACTCATTGAGGGCAAACCAAAGCTCCAGCGCATCGGTACAAACCTCGCCACCATGGAACTGTCCATGATGTTCGACGCATCGTTCTGCAACCCACAGGCTGAGGTTGACGCACTGAACAGCTCGCGTGAGTTGGCAGAGGTCATGCCACTGATTATGGGAAGCGGACGCTTCGTGGGGAACTTCGTCATTCGCGCGGTGACCGAGACGGCTTTGAACCATGCCGACGACGGCACGCTCCTGCAGGCTGAGGTTTCGGCTTCGCTCGTGGAGTACGTCAACGCGGACCAGGCTGCGACCGATTCAGCAAACGCAATTTCAAAGGCGTTCGCCAACGTGAACAACAGCCCAGCTGCCTACGTTCCTCAATTGACGGCCATCACTTCGGAGATGCAAGCGACGTCGGGACTCGTAGACGCATCTGCAGGAATCAACACGACGGTGGACACGCTCAGCGGAATGGCTGGGTTCGTGGAGCTGTACAGACCGAAAGCGCAAGCTGTGGTTCAGGACATGCTCAAATCGGGTGACTCACTCAATGACGTTCTGCAGACCATCAACGCGGACCCCTTGTCCGAAATGTGGGACAGAACGCGCGACCTGGCGTTGGCCATTGAGCAGACGCTCCTGGTCACGGCGGACATCACCATTGAAGCTGAGGCGCTGATTCAGGACATCGATGCAGGGAACACCGCAAACGTTCCTGGACACATCGTTGAGCTCACGAACAAGGCAGCGGAATTAGACAACAAATCGAAGCAGATTTCTCAGACCTCTGCCTCATTGATATCACTAGTAGTAGTTCAGTAGTATGGCATTCACCAAATACACAACAATCGAGGGTGACCGTTGGGACACCATTGCCTACAAGGCATACGGCGACGCGACTAAATTCAGCGCGATTATTGAGGCGAATCCGTTCGTTCCAAAGACTGACGTGCTTCCGTCCGGTATTACTCTTTACATCCCCATCAAAGACCGTCCAACTGTTAACGCTTCATTATTGCCACCATGGAAACGGTAATCCAACCGCGCATCAAGATTGTCTACCAGGGCAAGGACATCTCGCAGGACATCTCTGCGTACCTCCTGTCCGTGGACTACAGCGACAATACGGGTGACGAATCCGACGAGGTGAGCTTCACCGTAGAGGATACCAACGGATTGTGGCGCTCAGACTGGATGCCTGCAAAGGGTGACAAGCTGACCATGTCCATTGGCTACGATGATTCCATGCTCGAGTGTGGGACGTTCACCGTGGATGAAATCGAAATGTCGGGACCTCCTGACGTCGTGTCCATCCGCGCATTGGCGGCTAGTGTAGCGAGCCCACTTCGCACCAAAAATTCCAAGGCATACGAGAAGCAGTCACTTCGGCAGATAGCTCAGCAGATTGCGAGCACATACGGCTACCGAATCGTAGACAACGCCAACTCGGCAAAGATATTGGATGAGGTCATTATAGACCGCATCACACAATCACGGCAATCAGACCTTTCATTCCTGCAGCGTGTTGCTGGGGAATACGGCGTCATGTTTTCCGTGAGGGATACCAACCTGGTGTTCACTTCCGTTTACGACGTAGAAACGGCCAAGGCGAACGGAACGCTAGACCGCACCGACTTGATTTCCTACAGCGTCAAGGACACGGCTGTAGCCATTTACAAAGAGGCCAAGGTCAAGCACAAATCTACCAAAACGAACAAGGTCGTTGAATCCAACGTACCTACCAAGTTCATTTATGACGGTGAAAACAAAGGACCTGATTCCAAGTCTGCCGATACGCTCGAGGTCCGGGTGAAATCTGACAACAGCAAGCAGGCAGAACTCAAGGCAAGAGCTGCGCTCCACAAAGCGAACTCCAAGGAACGTGAGGGTAGCTTCACCATTCCAGGGAACACGCAGTACGTGGCAGGAATCAACTTCACCTTGACGGGAATGGGCATGATGTCCGGAACCTGGAGCATTACAAAGTCGTCCCATAAAATTGACCGCTCAGGCGGATACACTACGGACTTCGACGCGAAGCTCATCAAGGCAGGTGAGGGCGTAGGTAAGCAGTCCGAAATTGGCGACGTTCTGTTTGACACTGACAAGGCCGTCATCCGTCCGCAGGCGTTTGCGCAGATTGACCAGGTGGTCCTGTTTATGCAGACCAACCCGAACGCCATCATGGAGGTGGGAGGTCACACGGATAGCGACGGAACCGCAGCCTACAATCAGGACCTCTCAACGCGACGTGCTCAGGCCGTTGTAAATTACATGATCACTAAGGGTATTTTCGCCACTAGGTTGCAAGCGAAGGGATATGGCGAGAGCCGTCCGGTAGCTTCGAACATGATTGATGATGGCAAAGCCAAAAACAGGCGAACAGAATTTGTTGTTATTCAGAATAATTGATACATTTGGACATGCTCAGATTTGGTAACGTAACGGAAATAGATGCAACGAAGGGACTCGCTCGAGTCAGCTTCGATGAAGACGGCATTGTTTCCGACTGGCTTCCAATCGCGGTGAAGGGAAGCAAGGCCAATAAGCACGAGTCCTGGTTCGATGTCGGCGATTTCGTCGCTTGCTTGATGGACAAGAACATTGAGGATGGCGTCATTCTTGGTGCCATCTACGATGAGAATAACGCGCCACCTGTAGGCAACAAGGACGTGGAATCCACGACGTTCTCCGATGGCACTCTCATCAAGTACGACCGCTCTAGCAGCACGCTTACAATTGAGTGCGTTGGAGACGTGAATGTGAACTGCGTAAACGCCAACGTGACAGCGAGCACGAAGGTGACAATCGACAGTCCTGAATCTGAGTTCACCGGAGACGTTAGTGTGCAGGGTGAGTTGAGCGCCAACGGTGTTCAGAGTTCAGGTGATGTCAGCGCATCGGGGCAGGTCTCAGCTGGTGGCCAAGTCACCGCTCTTGACGGCACTCCTGAAGCTGTTCACTTGACGACACATATGCACCCAACTGCAGCGCCTGGTCCTCCATCACCTCCAACACCTGGCACATAAATATAAGAAATGGCTACACTACAAGACATAACATCACAGGACTGGTCGCTAAGTATGGACACACCGGGAGGTGTCGTTCAGGACTTCGCAGATATTCAGCAGTGTATCTACATCATTCTCGTGACACAGAAGGGAACGGACCCACTACGTCCGGACTTCGGCTGTGGAATCCATGAGTACATCGATAAGCCGGTAAGCATAGCTGTGCCCAACATGAAGCGAGAAATACTCGCAGCGATTCAGAAATACGAACCGCGCGTGAAAATAATTAGTATATTGCAAAACGTCGAAGAGGCGCATCTCACCTTCACCATCGAATGGGAGTTCGCTAATTCAACTCAAACAACGACAGTAAGCTATGGCAACTCCTGAATTTATTGAACGAGACGTCAATCAGATAGAAATTGAAATGATTGCTCAGTACGAGCAATTGACTGGTAAGACGTTACAGCCTGCGCAGGTAGAGCGTTTGCTCATCAATGCGTTTGCGTATCGTGAGGCGCTCATTCGTGAGAAGATTCAGTACGCAGCTATTCAGAACCTTGTGGAGTATTCCAACGCACCTGTGCTCGATGAGCTGGGTAAGCTCGTTGGCGTTACTCGTTTGGCGGCTTCGGCTGCAACGGTGGAAATCGAGTTTACTCTCGTGAGCGGACATGGTGGCGTAACGATTCCGTCTGACACGCGCGTCGCTTCGGTTGATAACCTGGCTGTGTTCAAGACCCCGACAGATACAATCGTTCCAGCTGGCACGGACGTCGTGACCATCACGTGCACGAGTCAATCGACAGGTGCCGGTGCAAACGGCTACGGCTTAGGTTCAGTCAATCAGATTCTAGACCCTCTCGCGTTCCTATCCACTGCAGAGAACACCACAATCTCAGGTGGTGGCGCAGCCCAGGAATCGGATGAGGCACTACGTGAGCGCATCAAGCTCGCGCCGTCCTCATTCTCGAACGCTGGCAGTAGGGGCGCATACGAGTTCTTCTCATTGACGGCATCGCCTTCCATCATCGACGTATCGGTTCTTGGACCGAACGACACGCCTGCAGCTCTGCCAGGTGAGGTGAACATTTATCCTCTCATGGAGGATGGAACCACAACGCCTCAGACGGTGCTCGACGCGGTCTACGCATCAGTGAACGACGAAAAGGTTCGTCCGCTTACTGACCTGGTCAACGTCATTGCTCCTACGCTCATTGATTATGAGCTCGAGGTGGACGTAACCATCTACACGGGTGCAGACCCAACCAGCGTACAGGACGCAATTGAAGCCAAGCTAAACGCGTTCGTTCTAGCGAAGCGCCAAACACTTGGCCAAGACATTATGCTGTCACAGATAGTCGCTCAGTGCATGATTGAAGGCGTCTATGACGCATCTGTTATTCTACCGAGTGCGGACATCATCGTTTCAGCGATTGAATACGGATACTGTTCCAGCGTTACTGTGAACATAATTGGTTCTACGAATGGCTAACATACTAGCATCCGGAATATCGCAGATTGAACACCTGAAAGCGTTTGACCAAATGGTCGAAGAACGCATGGCTCAGGTGGACGTTGAGGCGGTTCTCATCTACCTCATCGACACGGTGGACGTTGACGCCTTGCCGTCTTTGGCGGCTCAGTTCGACGTGCTTGGATACAAGGGCTACGGACTAGCACAGACAGAGCAGGACAAGCGCAACGTCATCAAGAAAGCCATTGAGCTTCACCGCTACAAAGGTACGCCTTGGAGCATTAAGGAAGCGCTGAAAGCAATCGGCTACTATGGTGCTACGCTCGAGGAACGCCTTGTAGAGCAGCGCTATTACGACGGCACTTTCAATCACAACGGATCACAAGTTTACGGACCTGGTCATTGGGCTGACTTCCGCATTACCATTGACTTGGGAAATACGGCTGGAGTGACAGCTCAGACCGCGTCCGATGCGGTGAAACTTATCCTCGAGTACAAGAACGCTCGCAGTAGATTGCGTGACGTTTCGTACATGGCCAATATCACAGAGTACGTTACGGGAATAACTGAGGAGTTTACGCTCCAAATCGAGGCTGGAGTTTTTGATGACTTTGGTTATTATCATAATTCTAGTTATATTCACGGCGGACAAATCACCCACGGAAATGGTGATGAGACCCTAACCACAATAATTGAAAACTAATGGAAGACATTATTTCAGCAAAAGGAGAAGTACATCTTTGTATTTGGAACAAGGATGGTGAGCTACTTGAGGAAATCAGCGGCGAGAACCTGATTGTAAACATTGGCAAGCAGTCACTTGCTCTATTGCTCGGTGAGGCCGACTCTGACAAACGCGTTTCTCAGGTTGGATATGGAACCAGCGGAGCCACTACAGCTGGAGGAGATACCTCTCTACAGGCTCCACTCATCAAAGCACTTGACGGTGTCACCTATTCAGGGAGCGCCGTAATTTTTGAGTATGCGCTTGAGCTCAATGAGTACAACGGAAACACCATCCGTGAGTTCGGTCTTTACAGCGATGACAGTACGTTGTTCGCCAGAATAACGCGTCAGCCGATAGATAAGACGAACGAGATTCGTCTAACAGGAACCTGGAAAATCACTTTTTAAACATAGAACATGGCAAATCTTACAGAAGTCTCCCAGTGGGAGACAGGCATATACAGAATCGAGACCACTGACCCCGTTATCGGAGGTGAGACCGGTATCTCGAACAAGCAAGCTAAGCTTCTTGGTAATCGTACGCTCTATTTGAAGGCACAGACTGACGACCACGAAACGCGCATCGTTGCCGTTGAGTCATCCTCTAACGTATTGCAGCGCCTTAAAGGTGCTGGCTCCCTCGTGAAGCAAGGCATCGTCACATCGGCGCTCACGAACAACGTGTTCGACTTTATGAGCGTGGCCAAAATTACCACTAGTCCAATCCTTAACCGCGTCACTGTCGCGGCCAGCGTAACGGACCCTCTAGTACTTGGATTCTCCAAAGGCTACGACGCAAACGGACCGATTCTCTATTACGGCGTTGTGACGTCCAATCAGCAAGTGGATTCAGGTAGCAACACAAGCGGTTTAGTTTTCGCTGAGTACAATGAGACGACAGGCGCTGTTACCTTCGGATTTGATACGTCTACGACTTCCATGGTGGTCTCTTACAGCAATCCAGGGACGACCGGATATTGGTACTCTTTGAAGGACGAGAAGCTCTACAAGTGGAGCGGTTCGGCTTGGGTTGTTGAAGTTCGTGTAATTATCGCGTCGGTATCTTGGAGTGGCTCAGGCTCGTTCCAGTATTTCCTTCCTGTTGGAAAAGGAGTTAAGGATGTTTTCGGACGTGGGCATGTACCTGCAGGAACTGTCAGCGCATTTGCTGGAGCATCTGCACCTAATGGCTACCTTCTTTGTGACGGGGGTGCTATTTCGCGATCTATATACTCTGACCTATTCGCCTCCCTCGGAATTACGTACGGCGCAGGTGACGGCTCAACGACATTCAACATTCCAGACCTACGAGGTGAATTCCTCAGAGGACTAGATGCCGGTCGTGGTGTTGACCTCGACTCGTTCTCCATCCTGGCTACAACCACGAGTGGTTCAGCGAGCATCACCAACGCAGACACAACCGGCCTAGTGGTTGGTATGAGCATCTCAGGAACCGGTATTCCTGCAGGAGCTACAATCACAACCATCACTGGTGCTGCATCGTTCGTTATCAGTGCGAATGCAACGGCTACAGGCAACTTCGTATCGCTCTCATTCACCAGGACTAGAACGCTAGGAAGCTCGCAGGTAGACCAATTCAAGCTTCACAGCCACAAGGTTTCGAGGCTTTCAAACGTCGTAAACTCTGGCACGCCAACTACTGCGGCATTGACGGATTGGGAAAATGCAGCAGGTGTACAGTCTACGGACAACGTGCAACCAGTTGGAGGTGCTGAAACCCGTCCACGAAATATCGCAATGAACTTCATCATCAAATTCTAAGCTATGAAAGCATTCTGTTATAACACAAATGGACAGTTCATCGGTGAGGTGGACTGTCAACCAAGCCCTCTCGAGTTTGGAGAATGGATTGTGCCAGGAATGGCAACGTCCGTTGAACCACCTGTTGAGAAAGCAGGGAAAGTCCGCGTTTGGAACGGTACAAAGTGGGTGTACGAAACACTCGCTGAAACCAACATCGCGGAGTAGAGCAGCGGTAGCTCGTCGGACTCATTATCCGAAGGTCACAGGTTCGATTCCTGTCTCCGCTACGACCCTTTCCAGCGTCGATTCCTGCTTTTCCTGACGAAGCCCCTCCATGTGAGGGGCTTTGTTTTTGGTGCCAGTGACGCTCAGTGTAGTAGTAACCGTTCCCATGATGTTTTGGTATGCGTTCCCGTAGTGCGTGCGTAACAGCCAGCGTAACTGCGCGAGACGTGGATTGTCTAGCAAGTACAACGGCTTACAAATTTCCTTGACTGGTCCGCTACCATTTTCTACCATCACCGGACGTCACGACGGTTCACGACTAGCGCGCTGGAATCATTAGAAAAAGCGCCTGTTCTGAGCTGCAGCGTGACAACATCCTGAGCGGTCTACCGAAAGGGAAACCGCCAGCACATACCGGTGGTGATCATGCTCACAGATACAGGAATCCGCGCAGCCATTCGTGCTGGCGGTAACAAGGTCTTGACAGATGGGGGAAAGCGTGGGTCAGGCAGACTCACCCTCCATTTGAGGGAAGGCGTTCGACCGGAGTGGTATGCCGTCAAATGGAACGAGGGCAAACGCAGGACCGTCAAGCTCGGCACGTTCCCCGACATGTCGCTCTCAGAAGCCAGGGCGAAGTTCAAGGATGGCGTGTCGTTCGATAAGCCCCAAAAGTCCGGAACCCTTAGCGACCTCATTGAAGCCTATGCCGAACACCTCAAGGCAAGCGGAAAGCGCAGCGCTGACGAGATGGGCCGAACCCTCATGCGCCTGGCTGAGGTCATCGGGAAGGACACCCAAGCCAACCAGGTGACGACGTCGGCAATTGTGGAGGCTATCCGTCCTATCTATGCGCGTGGCGCTCCATCGATGGCAGACCACATGCGCGGTGCGATTCATTCGGCCTATGGCTGGGTGCTCAAATCCCAAAGCGACTACCGGACCACATCCGAGTTGAAGCAGCGGTTCGCTATCGAGCACAATCCAGCGAGCGGAATACCGACAGAACCGAAGGTAAGCGGTAAGCGTTGGCTAAGCCATGACGAGCTCGTCGCGTTCTGGAGGTGGCTGCACCAGGGTGGCCGCAACTCCAACAGAAACACAGACCCTCGTAACCTCGTCGCGCTGCAGGTCCTCATCCTCACCGGTCAACGCGTGGAGGAAGTGCTGAGAATCGACACCTCTATGCTAAATCGCCACATGCGAATCATCGAGTGGGACAGAACGAAGGTGGAGAACCGTCCGCACGTCATCCCTGCCAGCGCTCAGGTGATGCGCCGTCTCACCTGGATACGACGAACGGGGGAGGGTCTGTATTTCCCGAAGCTCGGCAACGAGCTTGAGCCAACCGATGACAGCACGCTGAGGTCCATCTGCAAGGCGTTCGTGCTCGAGGCAGGCATTGAGCCGTTCACGACGCGCGACCTGCGCAGGACCTGGAAAACGCTTACAGGAGCGGCAGGCATATCTAAGACCGACCGCGACCGCGTGCAGAACCATCGCTCAGGAGACGTTAGCTCGAGGCACTATGACCGCTACGACTATCTGACGGAGAAACGTGCGGCGCTCGAGCATTGGGAACAATGGTTCCTGTCCGGTGTGAGGTCCAAAGAAAAAGCCCCCATTTAGGGGGCTTAGTATGTTACCTTGAGTAGTGGCTCGTGGAACTCACCGTGCGGTTGCGTTCCCATTGCTCAATGTCCTCCAGCCTGTAGAAGATTCGGCCGCCGACCTTGGTGAAAGGTGGAGAAATTCCTGCGCTGCGCCAATTGGCAAGCGTCCGAATCGTCACCTTTCCATTGTATCGTTCCGCTAATTCATGCGGAGTCATAAAGAGCTTAGCCTCTGTCACTTTATTTCCTCGTCCAATATCTGCGCGCTATCGAATCCACCTTCGTGAGGATTCAGCTTGTCGTTGAGAACGCTTACAGCCTGGGCTGCGTTCGTAGCCTGTGGGGCTTTGCCATGAACGTCGAATATTTCCTCCTCTGCGTGCATTCCTTGAAGGATATCAGGTGCATATAACCTGCCGAAAAAAGCAGCCGCGCGGTAACTCAGCATGAGCTTAGTCATCGTAGGCCACTTGGAGTCGCTCTTAGTGTACCAGCCCTCCTGCACCGCCATTTCTACTGTTACCGCAGGCCCTTCCAACACCTCTCCTCTGCTGTCCATAGCCTGGGCAACGCACGAATAGTTACGTATTTCCAGCGTCTTATTGGTACGCTGCCTGTTTTGACCATAGCCTGTCGATTCGACGTAACTTACCACTTTTATGCCGTAGTCTTGATACTTGAAACGTAGGGGAGTGAACCGTCCACAGCTATTTAGCATCGCGATGATGAATGTGCTTGCCCAAGAAGGCTTGCCGTGAATTACATTCATATTCTGCATGATCATTAGAACAGACGCGCCGGTTCTATATGACATCTCCAACGCCACCATCGTATTGCTGACGTTGTTCTGATAGTCCTTTGGAACCATGCTCGATTTACATAGTTCGTTGGCCATCGTGTAGGCACGATTGAAGCTCTCCTCACTGGAGTAGATGCTCGGTTGGCTCAGGCTTGCTGCGTTTGTAGTCGCCACTTGATTTTGGTTGTTCATTTTATCTTGATTTTTGGTGTTACAATTTAATCCAGCCCGGTAGTTTCAGGGGCTTCACGGCTTGGTCATATCCAGGCCAATGGTTATTCGTTCGGCATTCCATGTATTTTTCCAGGTCGCGACGGTACACGTTGCGTCCGAAGTCCATTTCGGCATCCTCCATGTAGAAAATGTTGGTGAGGTAGGGGGCCTTCTTCTCAACAGCGATAAATATAAATCCATTCGGCTGCATGCCGTTTGCCACAGCGCCGTCAAAATAGTAGGGGGCTTGAACGTGGTATCGGTATTTGAAGGCAGACCTAGAGAACCCATCGTCGGAAGCGTCTTCGGTTGACTTGAGGTCAACGATAAACCGCGTCTTGTTATCAAACCAGTCCATGCGCGATTTGCAGGGAGCTCCGGTGAACTGGTCAGTCCAGGTGTTTGTCTGTTCCGCGACACCTTGACACAGGAGCTTAACGGCAATCGGGTGACGCATCACCGAATCACGCATGCGGCGGATGGTGTCGTATTGCTCCATCGAGATGATTTCTTTGTCCGCGTGCTCGAGCTCGAACGCCTCTCGCTTGGCCACGGAACCGGTTCCGGAAAAGCTCGGCTTGATGATGAAGTAGTGCGGAAAGACATCCGGCTCCAGGGTGAGAACGTGAAATGCGTTTCCGACTACGAGCGCCTCTGTCTTCTTCTCAGGTTGCCTGTCCGGATTTAGGTACTTTTCATAGTACTTCGCTGGACACTGAGCGATGAGGTCTAGCCCTGACTTCGATATCCTAGTGACATCAGCGTGGTACATTTGATTCTCTTTCATGTAGTGTTGTGTAAAAAGATTTATGCAAAAATAACTAATTAGTAAGAAAAAACAATATATTTGCAGAAAATATAATTGTTAATCATGGAAACACCACAGAACACCACACAAGATAACGGCAGTTCACAGAACGTCACGAACGTTGCGTCTGCTATACCAAACGATATCTACAGTTCACTGAAATCCGAGTGCGATAGCCTTGGAATCAGCATATCAAAGTTGTGCCGGGAAGCTGACGTTGACCGATCAGTGCTCGAGCGCTGGAGACGAAGCGACCCTAAGTCAATCAAGACGTACAACGCGCTTCTAGAGGCGCTTGAGAAACTCAAACAAAGTAACCAATAAATCCACATAAATGAAGAAGACCGTAATCATCGGGAATCTTGGGCAGGACGCTCAAGTGAAAACAACACAACAAGGACAAGCGTTCAGCTCGTTCACTGTTGCTGTCACTGAAAAACGCAACGGACAGGAAACAACCACCTGGTTCAGTTGCTCAGGTTGGGGTGAGCGCTTCACCGGTAATCTCGTTCAGTACCTTAAGAAGGGAACGAAGGTGTACCTCGAGGGGAACTACTCACCGGCAATCTACCAACGCAACGACGGGACCAGTGACATCAGCCATAACTTCATGGTCAACCACATTGAACTCCTTGGAGGACAGCAAGGGCAAGGAGCGCCTGCACAAGCCGCAGCTCCAGCACCGCAAGGTTTTCCAGCTGCACAGGGGATGCCGTTCCCTAATCAGCAACAGCGCGCGCCTGAACCAATGATGAGCACGTCGCAGAGATTGGCACAGCAGCCTGTGTATCCATCGACACCAGGCTCAGGGCATTCGGACGATCAGGACCTTCCGTTCTAACCATGAAGCGCGTCTACATCTCAGGCTCCATATCCTCGGACATGGAGAACGCTCCACGGAAATTCAGTGAAGCAGAGCAACGCGTCTCGCGGAACTTCTTATGTCAGGCAATCAACCCATTAAAGCTCCCTCACAAAGAGGGAGCCGAGTGGGAGGACTTCATGGCAGTCGATTTGCTTGAGCTCATGCTGTGCGATGCCATCTATATGTTGCCGTGTTGGAAGCAATCACCAGGCGCGAAATTAGAACACGCTATCGCAAAGCAAATTCAACTTACAATCATTTACGAGGGGCAATAACCCATCAAACACACACACTATTATGAACCACGGGTCACTATTTTCAGGAATAGGCGGTTTTGATTTAGCCGCCGAATGGATGGGCTGGAACAATAGATTCCACTGTGAGTGGAATTCATTCGGACAGCGTGTCCTCAAACACTATTGGCCACAATCGCAAAGTTATGGAGACATCACAAAAACAGACTTCACTATTTGGAGAGGACGAATTGACGTCCTCACTGGTGGGTTTCCCTGTCAGCCCTACTCACTTGCAGGAAAGCGACTCGGGAACGAAGACGAACGCCATTTATGGCCAGAAATGCTTAGAGCAATACGGGAGATTCAACCGCGTTGGATTGTGGGGGAAAACGTTCTCGGCCTTGTTAATTGGAATGGAGGGTTGGTCTTCCACGAGGTGCAAGCTGAGCTGGAAGCTCAAGGGTACGAAGTACAACCGTTTATACTTCCAGCTTGTTCCGTCAACGCTCCGCACCGAAGAGACCGAGTCTGGTTTGTTGCCTACTCCGAGTGCTTTAGCCGAAAGACCGAGAACGGAATACAAGACAGACGGGAGTCAATCGAGCCGAAATCTATCTACAAGAGCAGCATTTGGGCTACTTCCAACACCAACAGCAATGGACAGCTCAGGGGCGACGGCCAACATGAAGTCAACGCAAGTCAAGGAGGGATCGATGCACTCGGTGACGCTGAGCAGGGAGTTGGGAATGGGAATAATTCCAACGCCGACTACTCGGGACTGGAAAGGAGCAAGGTCATCGGAAGCGCTGGAAGCTGCAGGAAGAGGGGAGAAGAACAGCCTACCGGATATGTTCGCACAGCCTGGGAAGAGTTCCCAACTGTCGCCCCAGTTTGTCATGGAGATGATGGGCTTTCCACCGAGCTGGACGGAATTACCTTTTCTAAATGGAGACAGGAGTCAGTCAAGGCAGGAGGGAATGCAATAGTCCCACAAGTCGTCCTACAAATATTCAAATCAATAGAACAATACGAAAAATTATGCTCTCACTAAGACCTTACCAGCAAGACGCTGTACAGGGAATCAGGCAATCATACCTAAATCAGAATAAAGCACCCCTCCTTGTACTTCCCACAGGCGGCGGAAAAACTGTTGTGTTCTCATACATCGCTGCATCGACTTCTGCACGTGGAAATCGCGTTCTGATTCTCGTGCACCGCATTGAGTTGCTTAGACAGACATCAGCAAAACTCACGGAGGCAAACGTGTACCACGGCCTTATCTCACCGAAATACACACCCAACTTGCACGCACCTGTACAGGTAGCGTCGGTTCAAACACTTCTCAAACGCCTGGATAAAATCCAACCTCCTGACCTTATCATCATCGACGAGGCGCACCACGCCACTGCAGGATCATGGCGCAAAGTTGTGGAGGCATTCCCGAACGCTCGCGTCTTGGGCGTAACCGCGACACCCTGCAGGGGAGACGGAACCGGATTGGGTCAAGATACGGGTGGCGTCTTTGATGACATCGTCATTGGACCACAGGTTCCTGAACTGATTGAAGGCGGCTACCTGGTCAAGCCTATCATCTACGCACCAGCGCAGAAGCTAGACCTCTCAGCAGTCAAGACGGTTCGTGGTGACTACGACCAAAGGCAAGTCGCTGACATTGTCGATAAGCCGACCATCACCGGAGACGCGGTGAAGCACTACAGTCGAATCTGTCCAGGTGCTCCAGCCGTCGTGTTCTGCGTATCGGTCAATCATGCTCAACACGTCGCTGAGGAATTCCGCCGCGCTGGCTATCGAGCCTATGCCGCTGACGGTTCCATGGACGACGACATGCGCGCTCGTATTCTGAATGGCTTAGGCAACGGCTCCGTTGACGTGGTGACGAGCTGCGACCTCATCTCTGAGGGAACGGATATCCCTGCCATTGGCTGCGCCATTCTCCTGCGTCCGACGCAATCGCTTGGTCTGTACATCCAGCAAGTGGGGAGAGCGCTGAGGCCGTCTGCAGGAAAGAAAAACGCCATCATCCTGGACCACGTCGGAAACGTGCTCACTCACGGCATGCCTGAGGAGTACCGCGAATGGTCACTTGATGGAGAGAAGCGCAAGGCGCGAAGTAAGAAGGACCAGGAGCAAGCTGTCCGCGTCCTGCAGTGCGAGAAGTGCTACTCGATTCATGAGCCTGCACCTCAGTGTCCTGTCTGTGGACATGTTTACAAGGTGAAGGATGCAGTCCCTCAAGTGGTGGACGGTGAACTTATTCAGCTATCAGAAGACCAGCTCAGACGAAAGAAAGTTGTCGAGGTCGCGAAGGCTCGCACCCAAGAGGACCTTGAGCGCATCGCCAAGGAGCGAGGTTATAAGCCAGGATGGGTCAAGAATATCATGGCCGTTCGAGAGCGAAAACAAAATGATTAAAAAAAAATTATGCAAATATGCACAAGGAATAAAAGTAATGACTATATTCGCAGAACAAAACACACACAACATGGCACAAATCAGAATTTTACACTTGGATGGCCGCATGGTTGCCATCAACAAAAACGGAATCTGGCACAGACTAGAAGCTGTCTCACCGAAAGAATTTGGAATAGCACTACAGGAAGGTGACGTTGAGACTTTGCCATCGAACGAGGACACCTACCATCATGATGTGGTAGACTTTGCCGTCACGCTTGGCGCATGCTTCCTTATTCTCATCTGTGGATTCATTTTATTCAATGTAGGATGTTAGTACTAGGAATTTTGCTAACGATAGTGTGGTGGGCCTCTGGAATTTGGGGGTACATATATTGGTCAAACGTATTAAGTCCTGAGAGGCGTCACGACTGGAATGATGTCGATATACTTGAAATGCTTTTTTTTAAATCGTGGTTCGGTCCTTTTGTATGGATTATCGGTTACCTCGCGTACCGATTGGAGAAGTAAAATACTAGTCAGGTGGCGGAATCGGTTAGACGCTACTGCATGGTAACAGAAGTTTGGTACGACCTGTCAAATTAGTTGAAATGTACTAAGGGGTAGAGGCAACGTAAATGAATCCAAACATACAGGTTCGAATCCTGTCCTGACTGCATGACAAAGGCGAAGAAAGCCAAGTGTGTAGCGCTTATTAGCGCATTTTTAATTCAGCTTGACGGGCGGCTACCCGTGACAGCTCGGAAAGACGAGCATTTTTTAAACAACACACATGACAACAAGCATCATAAACATCGGACGAGGTCTATCGCTTACGCCTGTCCAAGTGGTCCACAATCTGGACGAGTTCGGCATGAACATCCAAAAGGCCGCTGACGCCTGGTATCCACGCCGACACAATACCACCGTAGAAATGCTATGCCGCTACATTCGGCAGCGCGACACCAAATTCATCTGCCTTCCTTTGACGGAGGCAATCGCAATCAGTAAACACGTAAATTCAAGTATATGAAAGCTAAGACAAACGACGAGCAAGTTGCCAGTGAGAAGGCAAACGAGCTGACGATTGAGCACCGCTCCATTGTGGACTTCGTCGTAAGACGCAAGAAGATTCTCAAAGGAAGAATTGCTCCAGTTGGACACCAATTTATCACGATCAGTTTCAAGCACCACAAGATGAAATACAGCAACGCTTTGTGCATTAAAGGAGCTGTAGATGAAGATGGACTGAGATTGGTATCGGAGTACCTCTTTGAAAGCATCAGAGAAAAATACAACTTAACCGCATAAACGCATGGAAACGCAGGAAACAAAACACACAGAAGCATCAACCCGAATATTTTTCACAACAGACTACGGGCGCTTCAAGTTCCTCAAGGGGAACCGAGATATCAACCCTGGAAAGGTGGATAAAATTAAGGAGGTCATTCAGTCTGGTATCGACGTACTCAAGTACGCTCCTATCATCGTCAACGAGGCTATGGAAATCATCGACGGGCAGCACCGCTATGCTGTAGCTCGTGAGCTAAAAGGCAACGTGTACTACGTCATCCACAAGGACGCAGACCTCAGCATCGTTCCGACCATCAACAGCAACCACACCAAGTGGCGCAACATCGACTTCCTGAACTCGTACCTGGACCTCAAGCGAGAGGCATACATCAAGCTACAAAGCTTCATATTGGCGCACGAGGGCATCAGCCTCAGCACCGGAGTGAAGGTATTCCACTCAGGCACACCGAATTCGTCGGAAGCCATCGAGGCATTCCGTGAAGGCCGCTTGTCAATGGAGAAGAAAGACCGCGCGTACCACCTTGGCGGTTTACTGACCGCGTTCATTCCACACACGGACAACCCATTCAGCTCTCGTTTCTTCAACGCAATGATTGCCCTTGACGGAAATCACAAGTACGACCACGCGCTCATGCTTCGCAAGCTGGAGGAATCCGGACGTCGCATTGAGGACGTGAAGTCGGTCAAGACAATTATCCAGGACATGGAGTCCATCATCAATCACCGCATGCGCGAGCGTGTTGTTATTCACTAAAATTTTGGACGGGTTAGATTTTTGTATTATCTTTCCCGTCCATTTTTACCACACATGTTCGAAACTAACCTCCAAAAACTCATCATGCTTGGCGTGTCGAAAATCGGCACGACTACCATATTTCGCAACAATGTCGGCATGGGCTGGATAGGAAAATCCAAGCGCATTTCGCAGCCGACAAACGTGAAACTGATGCCAGGCGATATCCTGATTCAGAACGGCAGACCTCTGCATGCAGGACTATGCGAGGGCTCAAGTGACCTCGTTGGATGGACGGAAAGAACAGTAACACCCGAAATGGTTGGTAAGAAGGTCGCAATCTTTACCGCTGTGGAGGTCAAAACAGATGCAGGACGCGTGACGGCACAACAGATGAATTTCATCAGTAGGGTACGGCAGGCAGGAGGCATCGCAGGGATAGCTCGTAGTCCCGAAGAAGCACGGAATCTCATTGAGAATCTGTAAGCGAGCACAACGACACACACTAAAATTGAACCATGAGAATCGACGCAGAGAGATTACTAGCCGATACGGATATCGTGACCATCATATCACGATACCTGACGCTAGCGAAAAGGGGAAGTGAATACTACGGCATCTGTCCATTTCATGATGATCACCGAACATCCCTTCAAGTCAACCAAAGCAAGCAGATCTATAAGTGCTTCGCCTGCGACGCTGGAGGAGATTCAATTGACTTTTTGACGCGCAGTGGCCGCACATTCCAGGAAGCATGCAAGGAAATCAACGGAGGCACAGCACCGCAGCCGGTCAGTCCGGAACAGCGCACGCCTGCACCGGCCAAACAGCCAACCTGGAAACAAATCAAACCGCCTTCGGGTGTGCAGCATGCAATCAATCACTATCGACACGGTCTAGCCAATCAGACGTGGACCTATCGCGATGAGCGAGGGGACGTCATTGGTTACGTGTGCCGCTTCGACGTGCCAGGCGGCAAAGAGGTCCTGCCATACGTGTACGCCACAGACGGCAACCGCTCTGAATGGCGCTGGCTAGGATTTGAGAAGCCGAGACCGCTCTACAACCGCGACCTGATTGAGAAGCACCCCAACGCGACCATCATCCTGGTTGAAGGGGAAAAGACAGCCGACGCAGTTCAGCAACAGCTGGACCCTGCGCAGTACGTCGCGACCACATGGATAGGTGGAGCGAACGGAATCGAGAACGCAGACTTCCGACCTATCCAATCCCGACGCGCAATCCTTTGGCCGGACAATGACGAGCCAGGACGCAAGGCGATGGACGACATTGCCAAGAAGCTGAACGGTGAGCTCCTGTTCATCAACGTGCCAAAGACGCACCCTGAGAAATGGGACGCTGCTGACCACACGTGGCAACCAGGTGAGCTCCAGGCATTCGTTTTGAAGGCCAAGCCCTTGAACGTGCCATTGGCTGCAGGACCCAAGAATCCGCCACTCCCTCCGGTGAATCCGCTTGAGGTGGAAACCTACTCGGATAACCCACACTATCGGATGCTCGGCTATGACAAGGACGAGAACAGCCGCTTAGTGTACTATTTCTTCTCATTCGACGCGAAGGCAGTAATCAAGCTGTCACCGTCATCCATCAACAAAGCCAACCTCATGATGCTTGCGCCACTCAACTATTGGGAGGACACGTTTCCAGGAGGCGGCAAAACGAAATTCGACGTGGACGCGGCAACGCAGTTTCTCATGCTGAACAGCCATAAGGTTGGCACGTTCAAGGACAAATTCATCCGAGGCCGTGGAGCCTGGGTGGACGACACTAAAATCATTATCCATGCCGGTGACACACTAATCGTCAACAAACAACCGATTCCCCTCAGCTCCCTGAAATCGCGCTACGTGTACGAAATTGGCGAGCGCCTGGGATACGGCACGTCACAGCCGGTTGTCTCCAGCGACGCATCGAAAATCATCGAGATGTCTAAGTGGCTCATGTGGGAGCGAGAAATCAACGCGTACCTCCTAGCGGGATGGTGCGTGATATCTCCATTTTGTGGTGTCCTTCTATGGCGTCCACACATTTGGGTCACCGGTCCAGCCGGTTCAGGTAAGTCCTGGGTCATGGACAACTTCGTCAAACGCCTCGTTGGTGACACGGCAATCGTGGTTCAAGGCAAGACAACCGAGGCAGGTGTGCGCGGTCTCCTGCAGAACGACGCGAGACCTGTTCTGTTTGATGAGACAGACGTGGACAATCACAATGACAAGGAGCGCGTTCAGAACGTTTTGGCGCTGGCTCGCTCGAGCTCGTACCACGATGGTGGAACAGTCGGGAAGGGAACCCAATCCGGAGGCAGTAGAACCTACACGATGAGGTCATGCTTCGCGTTCTCATCCATCGGTGTGCACGTGAACCAGCAATCCGACCGCTCAAGGTTCACCATGCTTGGGCTTCAATCCTTTGAGGGCAAGCGCAAGAAAGAAGACTTCATGGGCTTTGAGCACGACTGGAATAAGCTCGTGACGGACGACTTCGTGAAGGGTCTGCAATCGCGCACCCTCGAGCTACTTCCTGTCATCCTCAAGAACGCACGCACCTTTGCCGACGCCGTTGCGGCTGTCATCGGACAGCGCCGTATCGGTGACCAGGTGGGAGCCATGTTGGCCGGTGCATACTCGCTGACCTCCAGCAAGGAGATAAGCTACGACGATGCCGTCAAATGGGTTCAGGACCGAGACTGGTCTGAGGAGCGCGGACTGGAGCTCACCAAGGACGAGTACCAATTGTTCGGGAAAATCGTTGGTCACCTCACCAGCCTGGAGACCGAGACCGGACGCATCGAGCGCTCCATTGGTGAGATAATCCTCATTGCTATCGGAATGCGTGGTGAGTTCGGAACCTCACCGGACAGTGCTCGTGCACGCCTTCGACGCTTAGGGATCATTGTCAAGGACGACCGAATCCTCATTGCCAACCAATCGGACGGAATCTCCAACATCATCAAGGACACGGCATGGTCCAAAAACTACAACCGAATCCTTGAGCGCCTTCCGAATGCGGAGCGCGTGGAACCGCGAGCATACTTCCCAGGCATCAAATCGCGTGGGGTATCGCTGCCGCTGTCAATCGTGACGGACGCCATAGGAGAGTTCAAGGACGACCCAAGAGTGGGTATGAAAATCAACGTATATAACCACGGATTGGACGAGAATCCGTTCTAAAATACTCCAAACTGATGCGACAGTTTGGATGTGTCGATTTAATTGGTATCTTTGATGCCGGTTGGATCATTAGTGTGTGTGAAACCGCTGCCTTCGGGTGGCGGTTTCTTTTTTTTGCATATTTTTTTTGCGAGTAGTGCGTAAATAAAAAAGTTTGTGTATATTTGCATAAACCAACACACACCAAATGACACACAACATCCCTAAAATCAAGGTGAGCTATAGCCACCACGTACCAGCAAGCCAGCGTGCAAAAATTACCAACTCAACCGAAGCATTTGAAATGGCGTCTGCCTTGTACGATAAGGATACCATCGAACACATAGAGACGTCCTATATGATTGTGATGAACAGGGCGAACAAAGTCCTGGGAGTAGCCGAAATCGGTTCAGGTGGCACAACGGCGTGCATCATGGACATTAAGGTGATCATGCAGATTCTCCTGGAGACGAACGCCTCAGCGTTTATCATTGTCCACAACCACCCGTCAGGCAACGCAAAGCCATCGGATAACGACATCAAAATCACCAAGCAAATCAAGGAAGCTTCGAAGCTTTACGACATCGATTTTCTTGACCACCTTATCATCACGCCTGAGGCAGATTATTATTCGTTTTCCAAGGAGTGCGCTCTTTAATAGTAACCAATAAACACACAATACAATGGCAAAATCAAAGGAAATTGCAGTGCAGGAAGCTGAAATTCTCAGCCCCGAACAGGAAACTCAGGAGATTATCACGCTGGAGACCGACAAACTTATTGACAAGAGCATCGGAGAGCTCCGCAAGTCCACCGTAACGGACCAGGCGCTTGCTCATTTGACGGCAGAATACTCCGCGCTCGCTATCGCAGGAATCGACGACCTCAACGGCTACAAGGCAGTCAAAGAGGGTGCTTCCAAGCTCAAGAAAATCCGCACGTCCATTAAGGCACGTCGTGAGGAGCTCACAGAACCAGCGCTCAAATTCCAACGCGCACTTATCGCGGAGGAAAAGCGCATCGTCGCAATCATCGAGCCGCTCGAGGCAGAGCTCAACGCCAAGAAGAAGGACTATGAGGACGCCGTCGAAGCCAAGAAGCGTGAGGTGTACACCCAACGCGTGAACGCGCTCACACAGAACGGATTTCAGCTCATCAACGGCTTCTTTGTCTGCGGTCCGGTTCAGGTGCACAGCGACGAGCTCGCACGCATCACCGAGGCTCAAATGGAGGTGCACATCAAGCACGGCCAATCTGAGCTCGAGCGCAGAGCAGCTGAGGAGAAGCGACGTCAGGAGGAGGCAGAGCGCCAACGCCAGGAGCAGGAACGTCTCAACGCCGAGCGTGCCGAAATCGAGCGCATGCGTGAAGAGCTCGCACAGAAGCAAGCCGAGCTAGCAGCACAGACCCAAGCTATCGAGACCACCTACGACACCGTAGTGCAGCCGGTTCAGCCAATGGCACCTGTGGAGGCCATGACCACTCATGAGCCTCAGTTCATGCCACCACCTGCGTATGAACAGCCACAACCACAGCCGGAGCCGCAGGCATGCCCTACGTCGCTACACGACAGCCAGGCACCAACTCAGTTCATGCAGGGATTCGACGCCTTCCGCGTGCAGCTCATCAACCTGGTCACTGACACTAGCCTTCTACTCACCAGAGCGACGCTCAAACAATGGGCCGAAACGGTGCAATATCCACAGCACTAAAACTCATCAGAAACCCGCTTTTTTCGAGCGGGTTTTTTGTTATATGAATATTTTGTATATATTTGAGACCGTACGATAAGAAAAACAGAATGATAGAAACGATTATCACCTCAGAATGGTTCATCGCCTCCGCTTCACTTGCTGGAGGTTTCATTGTCAGAATGGCACTGGACCGCAAAAAACTGAAAGCCGAAAACGACAGCGCACAGCTGGACGCTGACACCAAAGCCGTTGAGCTATACGAGCGCTACGTCTCCAGGCTGCAACCCGAAATCGATTCCTTGAAGGCAAAGCAGGACCAACTCACTGAGGCAATCTCAGCCCTTCGTCTTGAGAACGCCAACCTGAAAATCGAGAACGCTGAACTCAAAGCCGAGAACAGCAAGCTTCACTCTGAAATACAGACATTCTCAAAGCAGATTGACGATCTAAAAAAGCAAATTTCTAAACGCCAACCGAAGTCATGAAAATACTCGCCATACTAATCCTGGGAATATTCCTCAGCAGCTGCGGAACATTCAAGAAGTGGTCTCACCGGAACGAAGTCAACAACGAGCTCCAGGTGAACACCGCGTCCACATCGGACACCTCAGTCAAAACCCAATCCAAAACGGACCGCGATATCTCCACGAAAATCACCGAGAAGATAGACACTCAGATATCCGTACCAAAGGAAACGGCATCCGTCGCACGTCCTTTGACGGAACTCATCGAGAAAGGCATCATCCAGGCTCAGGACGGGAACACCACTGTTGAGGTGAGATACGACCCCACAACGGGTACGGTCAAAGCCATTGGAACAACAGTCGCCCACACCATACCGGTGCAGGCTACCAAAACCACAGAGGTTCGAGAGGACTATAAATCCTCGGAGATCGTAAAGGCAGAAGGTAGTTCAACGGAAGATGTGGCCGTCAAAAAGGATGAAGAAACGACAGTGACCGACGTCACCACAGAAAAGAAAACAGGTGACATTTGGACTGGAACGCTACTTGGAATCATACTTATGTTGCTGATCATCCTGGGCGTTGCCTATATCAAACGCCGCTTTCTCTAGTAGATAACTAGCCATCAGCATAGCAAAGGGAGCGAAACAGCTCCCTTTTTTTGTGCCCAAGAAAAAAAATCAACAAATTATGTTGATAATTAAATTTTTGTGTATATTTGCATAAACAATAACACACTAAAAAACCAAAAAATGACGCAAAAAGAAACAACGCAAGTTAAAATGAAGCAGTTTTTAGCGATTTACGACACTTTGGCGCTAAAAAATATTCACTACTCATTCAGGTCTAGAAACATGAAAACTGCAAAGGACTGGGTAAAATTGAATTTCAATTTTGATATAGTTAGTAATATGAAAATTATCAAAGAATGAAAACAAAGTGCTATTCAGTAAAACTGAAAAACCTTGATTCCATTTCAGAAAAAGCATACCTAGCTATTGCCTTTGATGGAAGTCAGGAAGTTATCCCAAAGTCACAAGTTTTTGGAGTTGATCATGAAGTTGTAAAAAGTGATGCGTATTGGATATCGTGTTGGATTCTTAAGCAAAAGAATCTCCAATACACCACAAATAAAGCAGGCTGGTACAACCCAAGTACCGGAAAAATAGAGCCGCACTTTGAGGTTGAGCATATCAAGCCTAATAAAATAGAGTTTTTTGAAAATCAGCCACATGATGACAGACTTAATCGATAGTCAGTATAGTGCAATTTTACACCTACAGACAAAGAAAGTAGGCGCATTATTCAAGTCTCCTGGGACTGGAAAAACACGAGCAGCCATTGAACTAATCAAACAAGTTCAGCCCGATTATGTTCTTTGGTTTGCTCCATTCCAGTCTGTAAACCCAGCAATCGATAATACTGGTATCAGAAGTGAAGTTGAAAAATGGAATACCTTTGATAACATAGACTTCGTTGGCATCCAAAGTATTGGCATGAGCGATAAATTATACCTGAACATACTTCAAAAAATGGAAAATGCTAGTAAACCATTCGTTGTTGTAGACGAAAGCCTTCTGATTAAGAATCATGACGCTAAGCGAACAAAGAGGATAACTGATATAGGTCGAATGGCGCAATATAAGCTAATTCTGAATGGAACTCCATTCAGCCGTAATCTGCTAGATTTGTGGGCTCAAATGGAATTCTTATCGCCACTAATTCTAAATATGAACTATGCCAAATTCGAGAAAGTTTTCTGTGAGAAAATACGCATCAAGAAATCCGGTCGTGTTATCAAAGAATTCATTATAGGATATGAAAACATAGACTATTTGAACTATTTAATACGTCCATTTATATATGAGGCAGAACTGAACCTCAGCGTGGGTTCGCAGCACATCAGAATATCATATGATATAGACTCCGAAAGTAAGGAGAACTATAGGCTCATTAAGGAATACTTTCTAAACGAAATTACGCTAGACGAGCAACGCAATAATATTTTCCTAATGATGGTACAAAAGCTACAGCACTCTTATTGTTGTACCTCAGAAAAAATACTCATACTGAGAAAAATCATTGAGAAACATGGTATTGATAACGTGGCTATATACACGAAGTTCATCGATAGCAGAAAGTATGTGCTTAGCAGCATAGTGGGAGCAAATGTATTCTCATTGCAAGCAGAATCTATGTCGATAAATCTTCAAGAGCAGTTCAACGTAACCGTAGAGTTTGATAAGACTTGGGACTGGATGAACGTTGATCAATACCAACGACGCATCTTTAGGCAGGGACAAAAACGAACTTGTTACCACTACTATTTAGATGGAAACATACCTCTTGATGCGCTTATTAGACGAAATAACGAAGTGAAGAATGACGCGCTCAACTATTTTAAATCTATAAACAAGGACAAAGTAAAATCTGAATTATGAACGTTTATCAAGCTGCTCAACAACGTATCGGAATCATCTTTAAGGAATTTGACAATATCTGCATCTCATTTTCAGGAGGTAAAGACTCAGGGGTTATGCTCAATCTGTGCATTGACTATATTCGCCAAAACAACATTAAAAGACGCATTAGCATAATGCACCTAGACTATGAGGCGCAGTACGATTTTACTACCGTATACGTCGACCAAGTATTGTCTGAGAACCGAGATATCATAGACGTGTACAGGTGCTGTGTGCCGTTCAAGGTGACTACCTGCACATCCATGCACGAATCCCATTGGAGGCCTTGGGAGCCTTCAAAGCGTGAGCTGTGGGTGCGTGAGTTGCCAAAAGAACATCATGGGCCTGAGCAATTCGCATTCTTCAAAGAGACTATGTGGGACTACGATTTTCAAGAGCAATTCGGGTCGTGGCTGCACGCTAAAAATGGAGCTCAGCGCACATGCTGTCTTGTAGGAATCAGAACACAGGAGAGCCTTAACCGTTGGAGAGCAATTCACAGCGATCGTAATTACCACAACTACAATGGTTATAAATGGACAAAAAAAGTCTATTCGGACGTGTACAACGCTTATCCTATCTACGATTGGATAACGGAAGATATTTGGATTGCTAACGCGCGTTTTGGATGGTCATATAATAAGCTATACGACCTAATGCACATGGCAGGTGTGCCTCTTCATCAAATGCGTGTTGCTTCTCCATTCATTTCGGCAGCTCAGGAATCACTAAAGCTCTACCGCGTTATTGAACCGAATACGTGGGGCAAACTTGTATCTCGCGTTAATGGGGTGAACTTCACTGGCATATACGGAGGCACAACCGCAATGGGGTGGAAGTCCATCACACGTCCACCTGGTCACACGTGGGAGAGCTATATGCACTTTCTGTTATCAACATTGCCCGAACATGTGCGTTCTTCATATCTCGCAAAACTATCCACCTCAATTAAATTTTGGAACGAGAAAGGTGGATGCCTGTCTGACCAAACCATAGAAAAACTTCGTGCAGCTGGAGCTAAAATAGAGGTACAAGAATCAACTAACTATGCAACCATAAAGAAACCTGTTCGTATGTCGTATTTGGATGACATCGACATCAACGAATTCAGGGAAATACCCACTTATAAGCGCATGTGCATATGTATCATGAAGAACGATCATTTGTGTAAGTATATGGGTTTCACACTGACGAAAAATGAATTAATCTCACGCAAAACTATCATTGATAAGTACAAATCGCTTTTATGAAATCACCAGTTTACAACGTTCAAAGTGTGCCAATTGATAAGGTACGCGCAAATAGCTACAACCCGAATTCTGTTGCACCTCCCGAAATGAAGCTCCTTGAGACATCCATTTGGGAAGATGGCTACACTATGCCGGTAGTTTGTTACTATCTACCTGATGAAGACGTATATGAAATCGTTGACGGCTTTCACCGATACACGGTGCTCAAGACTAGTAAGCGCGTTTTCGAACGTGAGGATGGACATCTTCCTGTCGTGGTTATAGACAAACCGATAAGCGACCGAATGGCCAGTACTATCCGTCATAACCGCGCTCGAGGTAGTCACTCTATCGAGCTCATGACAAACATCGTTGCCGAGCTCACCAAGGCAGGTATGTCTGATGCTTGGATTATGAAGCACATAGGCATGGACGCTGACGAAATTCTGCGTTTAAAACAATTATCTGGTCTTGCCGATCTATTCCGCGAAAAAAGTTTTTCAAAAAGTTTGTAGAATATAAAAGTTTGTGTATTTTTGCATAAACAATAACACATAAAATATGAGCACAAACACACACACTTTTGAGGAAAGAATTGAGATGGCAGCTAAAAGTGGCGTCTTGAATCTTCAACGTATTATCAGAATAGCTTCCATGGACAATGCAGAGATAGAAAAGCACCACCCATCTATTCGTAACGTTCTTTTCGCCAGGAAGGCCTATGCGGAAGCACTATTGGGTAATCTATCGGAGGATAAGTACAAGACTGCTTTGGAGGCGCTGAACTATTGCGACACACAAATCAAGGCTTTCTTAGATCTAAACTGAATACGAACAATAACATTCACGAAACGGGGGGAGCGCATCCGTAACGCTCAATAAAACTCATCTATTATGTTTAAAATTGTAAAAAACAGCACCTGGGATGGCCTAGTGCAAGAAGTGAACACACTTCGCAAGAAAAAAGCAACGGTTGAGACCGAAATCATCGCAGCTCGTGAGGCGTGGTCAACATCGGAAAACCGAGCACGCAAATTGTCCCAGGACAACTCAATGCTCCGAACTAAGGTAAACGCCTGCGCCGACACCAAGAAGTACCTTCGCGGTAAAATTGATGAGCAGTCTGCCGAAATTAAGAAGCTCAAGGAGCAGCTCACAGAGGCGCAGTTTCAGCTCAAGGTGGCCAAGAAAGAGGTGGAGATTCCAACCGCCAGCGGAGTTCGTAAGCCAGCTGCAGCAAAACCAGCTGCCGAGACACCACAGAAACGAACGTACAAACGCAAGAACAACGGGAAATAATCACAGCCCCGTGAGGGGCTTTCTAAATCACACACATGAAACAAAGACCGATTTTATTCAGCACCGAAATGGTGCAGGCGATACTTGCAGGACGCAAGACGCAGACGAGACGAACAAAAGGGCTGGAGATTACCAATGAACGCCTGGCTGGCCATAAAGCTACGTTTGATAGCATCAACCGACATGGAGAGTGCATTATCCGCGTAGAAAATTTGGGCTATCTTTTCAACACCGGTAAGTGCCCATACGGCGTACCTGGCGACGTGCTTTGGGTGCGTGAGACGTGGACACCTCTAGACACTCAAGAAGTTGATAGCGCACAACTTGATGAAGACGGTATTCCTTTGGAAGAATTCCAAGTCGAAATTGGATACAAAGACGGCATGAGTAAGTGGTGTGTTTTCTCCGAGGATTTCTATGACCAAATGAATGAAGATATTGAGGACATGGAGCAGGAGGGTACAAAATGGAAACCATCTATCCACATGCCGAAAGATGCCGCACGCATTTGGCTGCGGATCAAAGACGTTAGAGTTGAGCGCCTGCAGGATATTACTGGACAGGATGCTATTTCAGAGGGTGTCATATTTCCACCTCATGGTCCATCATCACTGCTTGAATCATGGGGCGCGGCAAAGAAATTGTTTCAAAACCTTTGGCAATCAATCAACGGCCCCGACAGCTGGAAGGATAACCCATGGGTATGGGTAGTCGAGTTTGAACGTATTGAAAAACCTGAGCTATGAGCAGAGGAAACCTAACCGAAAAAGAAGTCAAAGCCATGGACCTCACGTCCGCACTTTGGAACGCGCTCCTAGAAATCGAAAAGGAGCACATTTTGCACCCAGACGACATTCATGAGCACAGGCGAGATATTCACAATATCCAAAACCGAATTCTCGCGCGCAATTCATTAGTAATCATTCAAAAACCGTAGTAATGAAAAAAACCATCCTAACAATCGCAGCCATCGCCACGCTGGCGAGCTGCGAAACTGAATCGACGCACGATATTTCAGAACTGAACGAGCTCAGACCTCCAGTCATAGTCAAAGGCATGGGGAGACCAGACGGATTTTTTCCTTACGTCCTACTCATTGACGGCAACGGTCGCACTGTCACCATGCAGCACGCCGTTTTTGACAATGCAAAGGTCGGTGACACTATTATTCCGTCCCCTTGGAAACCGTTCAAGCAGGGCGCGGTCATGAACAAGTATGCCAAAATGATAGCCACACGATGCCCAAGCAAGTAATTGAACTGATTCTGGCACTGGCGCTAATTGCGCTTGTGCTGATTAGTATGACGGCCTTCGGAGCCTGGCTATATCAAGGCGAATAATTACACCAACACACACACTATGTTTAACGCAGAATTTTTTCCAACACCAGGTCACATCATTGAACACATGCTCGGAGCGCTGGACCTACAAGACAAACACGTGCTCGAGCCATCCGCAGGGAAGGGCGATATCGTGGACGCACTCAAAGCGAGAGGCGCACACGTCACCGCATGTGAGAAACAACCTGAGCTGTCGCGCATCGTTGCAGCCAAATCCAACTTCTTGAAAGAGGATTTCTTTGAGGTCCGCGCCGATGAGGTCAGCCACATCGACTACATCGTCATGAATCCTCCATTCTCGAACGCAGACCGCCATATCCTCCACGCCTGGGAGATAGCTCCGGACGGCTGTGAAATCATCGCGCTGTGCAACAACGAAACGCTCGACAATCGCCACACGACCTACCGAAGCAGGCTAGGAAGGCTCATCAAGGACCACGGAGGCTCCGTGAACCTCGGTGACGTGTTCCGCACCGCTGAGCGCACCACAGACGTCAGCATCGGAATGGTGCACCTGTTCAAGCCAGCCAACACCAACACCTTTGAAGGCTTCTTCGACGACACACCCGATGAGGTTGAGGAACAGTTCATAGGCATCATGCCGCACAACGTCGTAAGGGAGGCCGTCCAGCGCTATGTGGCCGCATGCAAGCTGTTCGACACCGTAGCGGACAATGCCGTGCAGATGAACGACCTGGTGGGCCAATTCGGGCTCAGAGACCTAACCCTTGCATTGAAGCATGAGGACCGCGACGCATCGGTTCAGGACTTCAAAAAACAGCTGCAGAAAAACGCCTGGAATTGGGTGTTCAATCAGATGAAAATGGAGAAGTACCTCACCGAATCGCTCAAGAAGGAAATCAACGCCTTTGTAGAGAAGCAGAAAAACGTTCCTTTCACCATGCGCAACATCTACAAGATGCTCGAGATGGTCGTAGGCACTCATGGTGATCGTATGAAACGCGCACTCATCGAGGTGTTCGAAAAGCTCACCATGCACCACCATGAGAATCGCTATCACGTGGAGGGATGGAAGACCAACAGTCACTACATGGTCAACAAGAAGTTCATTCTTGAGTACGTAGTGGAATCCAGCTGGGGACATCCAAGCCTCATCCACGGCAGAAGCAACGGACAGAAGCTTGACGACCTCACCAAGGCGCTATGCTACCTCGTAGGTCAGAACTACGCCGACATTCAGGGGCTATACGACGTCTTTCGAGCCAAGGAAGTCTCGATAGCTAATGGACGAAGTAACCGGGAATACAAGGAATGGAACACCTGGTACGAATGGGGCTTCCTGGACATCAAGGTGTTCAAGAAGGGAACGCTCCACGCCAAATTCCGCGACGTGAAGGTATGGGAACAGTTCAATAGAGCTGTGGCCGAAGCCAAAGGATACGAATTGCCATCCAAATTTTAAACACATGAAAGCACCAAGTTTCAGCAGTCCAAAACTCAAAACAATACGCAGAAAACTCAAAGTTGGCCGGTACTCAAAACAGGACTTCTTTGCTGTATGCCCATTCACAATGGAGGAGCTCAGCAATAAGGACCGTCACACCGATGTCCTGGCATGGAGGCATGTTGCCATCACCTGGCATCTTCTCTCAGGAGATAACCTCAGCGGAGCAGGACGCTCGTTCAATCGCGACCATGCGACGGCCATCAATTCACTCAACCAGGTGCACAGTGCAGTCCTTGGATTCGGCATGACACAGATACGGGACGCCATTGAGCACATCGTAGCTCATGTGGGCAGCACCGAGACATTGACCATTCCAAAAGACCGGATAGCCCATTTCCTGTCCATGTACTTCGATGATTCAGGGCAGGTGGACGAACTCACCGAACAGGTCTCCAAAATCGTTAACAGCAAAAAACCCCTCATTTGAGGGGCTTTTTTTTGTCTGTATGTTTCGTGCGCTCAGGCTTCGTCTGAGTCCTCTATTTCCACCTTCCGACGTGCCATAGCCGCTACAGCCTCAACACGGCGCAAAACCGCGTCAAGCTCCCATCCTTTGATGGACTCACGCTCGTTTAAATCCTCGCTGAGGAATAATCGTCCTCCCTTGTGTGAGACCCGTATGTTCGTGCCATTCTCTCCATTGTAGTCCGATACCAGGTTGCGCAGATATGTCAGCCGTATCGCCAAGCGCACCTCCGTGGTGATGAACCCAACCTCTTTGCAGGCTTCATAGACCGCCTTGCGCATATTCGCGCGCTTACGCTTCAAAATATAGACCGATTCCTCTCCGTGAGCTGGGCTCATCTCGCAATCATCATGCGTGTAGATCATGCGTTCTATCACGTGCGAGTCGCACATGACCGCTGTGACGTCTCCAGGCTTCATGCCGTCAAAGCATTCCTTGACCTCAAAATACTGCTTTTTTTCCATAAGAATCATTTTTGTAGTGTGTGCACAAATGTAGCAATTTCCTGAATAACTACAAAAATACCTCAGAGCTACAAAAATACACTATGTGCAGATTTGTAGCAAAACGGCATTTCTATACAAAAATTCGGGAATAATTGTAGCAAAACACCGGTTTCTATACAAATATTCCCACACATTCGTAGCAAAAAACCCCGTTTGCTACAAAAATACACACACATTTGTAGCGCTTTTCGCGTTTGCTACAAAAATACACTATGAAAAACGGCCATTTTGGCCATTTGCTACACTTTTTTCGGAACGTGCTACGACGCCTGTTCCGCTGAAAGCCCCGTCCGCACTCGATTGCTACAAAACTACAGCTGCTACAGCAAAAATACACCCTCTATGTGATACCATAAGATATACTCTTATTATATATATATATATATATATTTTCTTGTAGTAATTGTAGTATTGTAGCAAATAGGGAAAAATCCTAGATTTTACAAGGGTTTCAGCTTGCTACAAAATTTCAGGCCGTCTGTAGCAAGCGTAGCAAGCCTGTAGCACACCCATCAGACCGCCTGGAACCACACCTCATCGAAATTCACGCTAAACCCATTCGACGTGTCAAAAATCATCGTATCTTACCACCATGATTCACGTATACGTAGAAAACGCCGTACAGGAGCTCCGAAAGGAGTTCCGAGACCTAACCAATGCAGAGTTCAGCAAAGGCACTGCAAGGGCCATAAATCACACCCTATCCAAGGTGAAGACCGCCTCATCCAAGGAGATTAGGCAGGTCTACAACCTCATGGCTCGTGACGTGAACCAGGCACTCACCGTACGACGTGCATATCCAACCGAACTAACCGGTATGGTCATAGCCGAAGGCCGACCTATTCCTCTCAGACGATTCAATCCCCGTCAGACCAAAGAGGGTGTGTCCGTCATCATCAAGAAGGGAAGCCGCGTACTCATCAAGTCCGCATTCCTGGGAACCATGCCAAATTCAAGCACAGGGGTGTACGCTCGTGGACGATACCAAGGCAAGGATTTCGCTTTCCGTCACCAGCGTATCAAACAAGCAGGGGGATACAAAAACGTGGGGGGGCGCTTTCAACCCGTCAACAATGACCTCAACATCAACCAGCTCACATCCCTATCCATCCCTAGAGCATTCGCGCAATCCGTTGTGATCAATGCTTTGAAGAAACAAATCGAAACGGAATTTCCAAAAAGAATGGTGCACGAGCTTATGCGGATGCGTTAAAAGCCTTGTATATCAAGTACTTAGCACATAGGAAAGGCACACGAGAACAGGCGACCCCCTCGAGGGGCATGGGTCCTTCCGAGGCCCAAAACATGCGGTGGCGGCGACCCCCGAAAAACCGCTAGTGATAGAAAAATTTTAAAGTTCGCAAACTTTCCAGAATGGTTTGCAAACCGTTCGCAAACTTTTCCTACATTTGTTTGAGAAAGCAAAAAGAATCATGATGTTGAGAATCGAATACGTAGGGCTGAATGCCCTCAAGGAGTACGACAAAAATTCGCGAACTCATGGCGAGGGTCAAGTAGAGCAGCTGGTCAAGTCCATGCGAGAGTTTGGATTCGTGAATCCGGTTCTTGTGGATGAGGACAATGTCGTCATTGCAGGACATGGACGCATCAAGGCTGCGCACCTGGTTCCGCTCACTGAGGTTCCAGCTATCCGCCTCAAGAATCTGAGCGATGCACAGAAGCGAGCGCTACGGATCGCGGACAACAAGATTGCTCTGAACTCCGGTTGGGATTTTGAGAAGCTGAGCGACGAGCTGTCCGACCTGGTCCTAGAGGACTTCGCGTTGGACGTTACCGGATTCAGTGACCAGGAGATTGACACGCTCCTCAAGAGTGAGCTGTCGGTGCTGCCTGCATGGGTGGACCAATCTTCACCGACCAACTCCGGTGGAGGCCGCGAGCTTCCAAGAGAGCAGGAAGGCGAATTGATACCGCTAGGTCCGTCAGTTGCTCTGACGTCCAACACAATCAAGAAACTACAGTTCGGCAGTTACGGCATTCCGCTGACTGACGAGGAATACGAATTCATGGAACAGAAGGTGAAGGGATACCTTGACGACAATGGAACGCTTGCCGGATTTGTTTCAAGAAATTGGTTTGACAATGGCGGAAGTAAATAACATCCGTCCTGCCTCCTACAATCCCAGGAAGATTGACGCAGCCAAGGAGTCAAAGCTCCGAGACAGTCTGCGGTTCGTTGGCTTCGGGAAGCCTATCATCCTGAACCACGACGGCACGATTATCGCTGGTCACCAACGCACTCAAGCTGCAAAGGCAATCGGGTTGACGCAGGTTCCTGCCTTCGTCATGCGCAACGTGTCGGATGAGGACGAGGTACGGTTCAACCAAATCCACAACAGCGCGGACATCGACGCCTCCGCTCGCGTGTTCGTTGAGACCTCATCCTTTGAAGGCTTCAAAATCATCGGTCCGCAAGGCGTGAGATATGGCGAGCTCCCACTAGGGGCGAACGCGCGTGCCATGATTCAGGTGTTGTTCCTTCGGCATGGTCAGTTCTCAGGAGCCATCGCGACCAAGGACGGCGAGGTGCTGTCCGGTCATCAGTATGCGGTGTCCATGAAGACGCTGAACAAGCCGCTGTTGGTTTTCTATGTCAGCGCCTCCAAGCGCGACCAGGCTGTGAGTTACCTCAGCGATAGCTACGGCGAGTTCAGCTATGATCACCTGGCGAAGAACACATACGTTCAGAGCTTCGCTCAGAAGTTCCGCCTTCGCTCTGAAACACATTCACGCTCGACGCTGTATGACAAGTTCGTCATTCCGAAGGTCACCAGGAGGGAAAAGATTTTCGACTTCGGATGTGGCCAAGCGGACTACCTCAAGAAGCTGGCGACGCTTGGGTATGACATCGGCGGGCTGGAGTTCTATTACCGGACAGGCAACAGCATCAATCTGACGGCAATCGATAAGATGGTTGAGCACCTCTTGGAGGTGGTTCAGCTCCGACGCTACGACGTCGTTGTCTGTGACAGCGTCCTCAATTCTGTGGACAGCATGAACGCTGAGAGCGACGTGGTGAACGTGTGCAACGTCCTACTCAAGAAGGGCGGACGTCTGTTCATCAGCGGCCGACGTTGGGAGTTTATCGAAAGCCTCAAGCGCAACAAGAGGCAGAAGAACATCCGCCATCGTGGAATCGAGTTCTTGGATGAGAACGGATTCTCGGCGCTGTATCGCGCAGGTCAGTGGTTCTATCAGAAGTTCCACACACGCGACATGGCTCACGCGCTCATTCGGGCGAAGGGCTTTCAAATCCTCAAGCATGAGGAATCGCTGGGCAACTCGTCTTGGCAAATCGTCGCCAAGAAGGTGGATGAGGTTCCGGTGGATGAGATGCTGAAATCCATCGAGAGGGAATTTTCGCTTCCGTTACCGAACGGACGCCACACATACGCACCTAAAGCAATTGAAACATTTAAAAAAGTTTATGAGCATGCAACCAACAATCACGACTTTTGAAGTCACAGCACCATTCAAATATCTTTGGATGAAGTACGTCACCGGAGTTAACCTAGACGTTCACTGCGCTAAATGCCTGGAGGGAACGTACTCCAAGCGATTGGACAACAAAGGTCCAATTGCGCTACCTCTACCACTCGATGAGGTGGAGGCGAAATACTTCTACCTCTGCGGAGTGTCTAGCCCATACAAGTGGGAGAACAATTTCCACCTGGCGTTCAAATACAAGAAGGGATCATTTGTCCTAGTATATGACAAGGGTATTCACATTCTCATTCAGGATGCTCAGCACATTCGCATCGAGCAGAAGCCCCACTACGAGCATGAGAAGGGCGTCCTTCGCACGTTCTACACTTGCAGAAACTGGCAGTTCGCCAGCCAAATAGCAGAAGACTTTTAAACGACACACGTGGAAAACGAAAAACTTTCAATCAGACAATTTGCCAAGCTCGTTGGCGTTTCGGATGTCGCAGTTGGTAAGGCAATCAAGACCGGAAAGATTGTCAAGGCAATCGACTGGTCAAATCCTAAGCGACCAAAGATAGACCCCATCTTGGCGGTCAAGGAATGGGGGCGTAATGCCGACCCTAGTTCCGGACGTAGTGACAAAATCACGGACACCATGGAGGTGATACCGAAGGGCAAGAAGGTTTCTCCGACCGAGAAGTACGAGGTGGTCCGAGAGACTGAACCGAACCCTGCCCAAGGTGGCCGCTCGATTACAGAAATCAAGCGCCAAACTGCAGAGGTGAAGTTGCGCCTGGCTGCGGTCGAGTTGAAGCAGAAGCAGGGCCAGTTGGTGGACAAGGACTTGGTGTATCGCTCGCTGTTTGCTGCAGGTCAGGAGATGCGAACGGCAATGCAGTCCATTCCAGACCGCTGCATTGACAACATCATGGCGGCTCAGGACAGGAATGAAGCTCACACAATTCTTTACAACGAAATCACTTACGCGCTAGAGCGTCTCTCTGAGATTTACAAGCGTGGACTAAACGACACTCAGGATGAAGAATAATGTACTCAATGGATTTGCGGACGGCATTAGGCCGATTCCGCTTACAACTGTAAGTCAGTGGTCAGACAAAAACAGATTCCTTTCGTCGGAGAGTTCGGCTGAACCAGGACCGTGGAGGACTTCACGTACTCCGTATTTGAAGGACATCATGGACGACCTCAGCCCGAACAGTCCGGTGAACGAGGTCATCGCTATCAAGGGTGTGCAGCTCGGGTTCACGGAGGGAGGACTCAACGTCGTTGGCTGCTTCATCGACATCGCGCCGTGTCCAATCATGTACGTCATGCCAACCATCGAGATGAGCAAGGGCATATCTGAGAGCCGTGTAGACCCGATGATTGACATGTCGCCTTCGCTCAAGAACCGAGTGAAGCCGTCTCGCTCGAGGGATTCAGGGAACACGAAATTCACGAAGCGTTTCGCTGGCGGAATCCTGGTGCTTTCGGGAGCCAACTCTGCGGCTTCGTTGCGCTCGCGCCCTGTAAAGGTGCTCGTCCTGGATGAGGTGGACGCCTATCCGCAGTCCGTTGACAATGAGGGTTCGCCAATCGCGCTCGCTGAAAAGAGGACCTCTACGTTCGGCAGCAAGCGAAAAATATACAAGCTCAGCACGCCAACCGTGCAGGGTCAGTCGGTCATCACGACCGAGTACGAGAAGACGGACCAGCGAAAGTACCACGTTCCGTGTCCGCACTGCGACCACATGCAGCAACTTGAGTTCGAGAACCTCAAGTGGGAGGAAGGCGACTACTCCTCTGTCATGTATTTTTGCTCGAGCTGCGGATGTGGCATAGAGGAACGGTTCAAGCCTCGCATGTTTGAGGGTGGCCGATGGGTCATGACCGCTCCGGAGAATAAGAACACATACCGCAAGGGCTACTACATCAACTCGCTTTACTCGCCACTTGGGTGGTTGAGCTGGTCACAAATTGCCGAGATGTGGGAAGAAGCGCAAAAGGACAGCAACCTTATGCGCGTGTTCGTGAACACTATTCTCGGTGAAGCCTACCGCGAGAAGGGCGAAGCTCCACCATGGGAGAACCTGTTCAACCGACGCGAACAGTACCGCATGAACAGGCCACCTGCAGAGGTGCAGTTCATCACGGTTGGCGTCGATGTTCAGAAGGACCGTCTCGAGCTCGAGGTGGTTGGATGGTGCCGCAACAAGCGAACCTACTCCATTGACTTCCGCACCTTGGTTGGTGACACGTCTGCGCGTCCTGTGTGGGATGAGCTCGCCAAGGTGGTGAGCGAAACGTGGGAGCGTGAGGACGGAGCTGAAGTAGGTATGCGATTGATGGCCGTCGATACCGGTTACAACACCCAGCACGTTTACGACTTCTGTAAGCGGTTCGACGTGACGCGCGTCATTCCGGTGAAGGGTAACGATAGCCAACAGGTCATGGTTGCGCCTCCGCGACAGGTGGACGTCACCTCATCCGGAAAGAAAATCGGCAGGGTGAAGGTTTGGCATGTCGGTGTAAGCGTGATTAAATCGGAGACTTACGGATTCCTTCGCCAGGATAAGGACGAGAAGGGGAACATTCCGTATGGGTATTGTCACTTTCCGGAGTACGAGCCGAACTACTTCCGAGGCTTGACGGCTGAGGAATTACAAATGAAGATGAACAGTCGTGGCTACAGGGTTTATCAATGGGTGAAGAAGTACGACCGCAACGAACCGCTTGACTGTCGTGTGTATGCGCGTGCAGCTGCGTCTGTTGTGGGCATGGACCGATTTGAAAACAACGAAGCCTGGTGGACGTCAATCGTTCCCGTAGATCGTGCAGACAAAAAAGAAGTCAAAGCACCGAGAAGAAAAGATTCATCGTTTTGGTAGAATGGAATAATTTTCGTTATATTAGCACCCAAACAGATTCTAATGGCTTGGACTCAAGATAACCTTACAGCTCTAGACGCTGCTATTGCTCAGGGCGTCACTCAGGTAATGTACGGCAATAAGCTCGTCATCTACCGTTCACTTAATGAGATGTTGCAGCTACGTAACGTCATGAAGCAGGAGCTTGGCTTGAACACAGCTCCAACTCGATTGTTCGCAAGTCATTCCAAAGGACTCGATAAAAACGATTAGCATGAACAGACTTGATAAAATCATAGCATGGGTAAACCCAGAAGCTGGACTCAAGCGCGAGCGTAACCGTGTCGCGACTGAGATGCTCCGTTCCTACGAGGCCGCGCAGAACTCGCGACGCACGAAAGACTGGAGAGCTACTGGAGCAGACGCCAACATGGAGGCATTGCCTCAGCTGGCGAGATTGCGTTTCCGCTCTAGGGAGCAGGTGCGCAACAACGTGTACGCTCGTAAGACCGTCCAGGGGATTTCCATCAACGTGGTTGGAACGGGAATCATCCCTACGCCTGTTGACGTTACACGTGCCGCTGAGAAGCGCATCATGAAGGCGTGGAACGATTGGGCCGGTAAGACGGCATGCGACTACGAGGGCTTGCTGAACTTCTACGGAATCCAGCGCCTTGTCATGCGTACCATCGTTGAGTCCGGAGAGTGCCTCATCATTCGTCGTAAGTCTGCGGACCTGGATAACCCAATCAGCATCCAAGTGTTGGAGCCTGACTTTTTGGACAGCAACAAGAATGTTGCTCGCACAAAGGAAGGCGGAAAGATTGTTCAAGGGATTGAGTTTGGAGCTAACGGCAAGCGCCGAGGGTACTGGCTGTATAAGACGCACCCTGGTGCGATGGAAGGCTTCGGCATCGATTCAGTATTCTTCTCTGACGAAGATGTGTGTCACGTTTATTTCGTGGAGCGTCCTGGTCAGTACAGGGGTATTCCGTGGATGTCTGCATCCATGATCCGAATGAAGGACTTTGACGACTACGAAGATGCGGAGCTCGTTCGCCAAAAGATTGCTGCATGCTTCACGGTGTTCGTCCAGGACTCAAATCCTGACAGCATTGGAGGCAGTCAAGCAGACATTGAATTGGCTTCACGTGTTGAGCCAGGAATCATTGAGGTCCTTCCTCCTGGGAAGTCTGTTGCTTTTGCTCAGCCTCCAATGACCAACGGCTATGAAAGTTATTCACGCAAAATCCTTCAAGGGATTGCTGCAGGAACTGGTATCACATACGAGATGATGACCGGAGACCTCAGCAACGTGAACTTCTCATCTGGTCGCATGGGCTGGCTCGAGTTTAATCGTAGCGTTGTTGATTGGCAGGAGAACATGCTGGTCCCGATGTTCTGCGATAAGGTGTGGAAGTGGTTCGTGAATGGAGCTGCAATCACCGGTAAGATGAAGGACGGCGTCATGGCCACATGGACACCACCTCGTCGCGAGATGATTGACCCTGTGAAGGAAACCAACGCCATCAACTTGATGATTCGCAACGGACTAATCAGCTACAGCGAGGCGGTTCGCCAGCTAGGCTACGACCCTGACGATGTGATTGAGGAAATCGCGTCTGACTTCGCGAAGTTCGATGAGAAGAAAATTATTTTGGACAGCGACCCACGCCAGGGCAAAACGATGCCAAGCGGCGTAAAAGCAACTCCGCAATAAATTTTTTTTCAAAAAAGTATTGCGGTGTCAAAAATTATTATAAAATTGCAACGATAAAACCTAGATAATGCCAAAAGCAAACACAGACACAAGGCAATTTGTACGTGCGCAGTTCGTTCCTGATACATTGAATCAGGAGGAAAGAACTGTCAACGTCGTATTTGCTACGCCAACGCCTGTGCTTCGTTACTCATGGATGCGTGAGGAATATTACAACGAAGTGCTAGACATGAATGGCGCGAATTTGGAGCGTACTTCCAAAGGTCTTCCGGTTCTAGACAATCACTCGAGTTGGGGAAGCGTAGGAAATACCGTTATCGGTAGAGCCCACGACATCAAGCGAGAGGGAGAGTCTTGGACGGCAACGGTAAGATTCAGCAAACGCGAGAACGTGCAAGGGCTGATTGATGACGTAAGAGACGGCATCATTACTGATATCTCATTCGGATATTCAGTAGACAAAGTGGAGCGAATGGAGAAGACAGACGGGGAGCAATACAGAACCTATATGGTGCGTAATTGGACTCCGAATGAAATTTCTTTCGTATCTATACCGGCTGATCCAAAAGCAGGAGTTCGCTCCGCAGATGGACAGACCAAGGGATTGGACCTCGTAGAAATCTACGAAAGAGAGAATCCAACCCCTGAACCAACAAAGCAAATTTTAAACCAAGGTGTAATAATGAAAAGAGAACAGATCATTGCCATGCTCGAAAAGCGTGGTATCACTGTTGATGCAAGCATCACAGATGACGCTCTACAGGCTGAACTCGAGCGTGCTTTGAATGTTGAGGGCAATGACCCGAAAGCAATCACCGCCGCTGTTGAGGCAGAGCGTTCGCGCACAGCCGAAATTTTTAACGCAGTTCGCTCGGCTAAGTTGCCTAATGAGTTTGCAGAATCTCTCGTGAAAGACGGAACGTCAATTGATGCGGCTCGTGCAGCTATCATCACTGAGTTCGGAAAGTCAGACGCAGGACGAGGTATGAATCCACACGTTGAAGTTGGTACTGACCACAGCGCAGTATTGCGCACGCAGGCTGCAACGGCATCGTTGATCATGCGTTCTGAGCCTGAGTTGCTTCGTGGTGAGAAGAAACCTTTCAGCGATGAAGTGATTGCTGAGGCTGGTAAGAAGTATCGTCACATGTCACTCGTTGACCTGGCTAAGGATAGCCTCGTTCGCGGTGGTGTTGATGTTGACGGAATGGACAAGATGCAGCTTGTAGGACGTGCGTTCACGTCGTCTACATCTGACTTCCCTGTCCTTCTTGAAGGCGCAAACAGAACTGTCCTTTTGGCTAACTACCAGGCGCAGTCTGACACTTGGCGTCGTTTCTGTGCCGCTGGTTCAGTGAGCGACTTCCGTGAGCACAAGCGTTTGCGCATGGGTACTTTCTCTGACCTTGATAAGGTAAGTGAGAACGGTGAGTTCAAGAACAAGAAAATCACCGACGCCAACTTCGAGAAAGTGAAAATCGGCACGAAGGGTAACATCATCAACGTTTCACGTCAGATGATTATCAACGACGATTTGGGAGCTTTCCTTCGTTTGGCGGCTATGCTCGGACGTTCTGCAGCTCGTTCTATTGAGAACGATGTGTACGCGTTGCTTGCATCAAACCCAACGTTGGCTGACGGTGTTGCATTGTTCCACACGAGCCATGGTAACATCGCTACCGCAGGTGCTCCTTCGGTTGCTGTTATCGACGCAATGCGTCAGAAAATGGCTTCTCAGAAAGACAAAGATTCAAACGACTTCTTGGACATCCGTCCAGCGTTGGCGTTGGCTCCATTGTCTTTGGGTGGTTCGCTTCGTTTGTTGAACACGTCACAGTACGACAATGACGGCTCTGCATTCCAGAAGCCAAACATCGTTGCTGGCTTGTTCAACGACGTTATCGACACTCCACGTTTGGCTGGCACGACATACTACATGTTTGCTGACCCATCTGTTGAGCCGGTAATCGAAGTGAACTTCTTGAACGGTGAGCAGAATCCATTCATGGAGAATGAGAACGGATTCAGTGTTGACGGTACACAATGGAAAATCCGCCTTGACTACGGTGTAGGTGCGGTTGGATTCCGAGGTGCTGTGAGAAACGCTGGAGCGTAATCCATAAGAATTAACGAGGGCGAGCAATCGCCCTCTATTTCAAAACATAAATAAAGGCTAGAAATAATGGCACAAAATTTTATCGAGTCCGGAGAACGTAAGGATTATGTTCTCGGAGGTACAGTAACATCCGGAGCAATCGTTGAGATTGGCGACATGGTTGGTGTTGCATTAGGTAGCGGTGTATCCGGTGAGACTGTTGCAGTTGCATTGGAAGGCGTATTCGAGGTTGCTAAGCCAACTGGTACGGGTACTGCAATCACTCTTGGCGCTAAGTTGTACAGCAACGGTTCAGGTGCAGTTACCACAGATAGCAACTCAGGTGCTAACAAGGTGGCTGGTTACGCTTGGACGTCAGCTACGACCACTGCAGCAGTTGTCCAGGTGAAGTTAGGAAACTAATCAAAAACACCTAATGCTATGTCAAATCCTTTCGATGGCCTAATGCAGACTGCCTTTGACGTCACTACTAACGTCATGGGTTACGATGCAATTTGGACTCCATCGCTTGGAGGCGCACAAAAAACTGGTCGCGTTCACTACCGTGAGCCGAACGAAAAAGACATGATAGCGAGCGGCGTGCAATACATGCCGTTCGCTTTTGTCATGGAATACAAGGTAGGAGTTTTCAATGGCTTGCAGGAAGCCGTAAGAACTGGAAATACGGAAATTGTTGTAGTCAATGGCGGCTCGCACTATGTGCGCAGCGTGATCAAGATAGCGGACGGTCAAACGTTCGAGGCTCAACTAGAAAAAATCACAAACTAATGAACGTCATTTATTCGCAGATTGAAGCGGAGATTGTCAACCAACTTGCACCTGTTGCTGCAAGCAATGGGTTTGTTGCGGTGCAGCTTCCTCAGACTCAGGAAGAATATGACAGGGCGTTCATGCAGGCTCGGGTAACCGTTGCCTACAAATCCTCCGAGTTCGGTGAGCCAAATAGCCCATACGAAATCAGCCAGGAGGAGCGCTTACAGATAGAGGTTGTTGTACAGAGCAGGACGCTTCGCGGCGTATCCGGACTTCATGCGGTGGTTGAATCCATTAAGCGAAGGCTTGTTGGTTTCAGACCAACGGACTGCTCAAAATTGTACATTGCTCGCAACTCCTTTACGGAGCACAACAGCGACACCGGTATTTGGGCTTACTCAATTGTCTTTGAAACCAGGTATCTGGTTGTAGAGGACAAGGTCTACAATATGGAGCCGCCGCTGCAGACAATCACGATGGACATTCAGGAGATGGGCCAGGCGGTTTATCCTCAGCTTCCGCTCATGGTGACGCTGACGAACACGGCTGGTGACGTCATTGCGACGATCACACCAGGCGTTACTTTCGAGCTTCCGGACAGCGAGTTTCAAATAGTCATCAATGGCGTTCCGATGGGTAGCGTCTCAATTGCTACGCTCTCGGACGAAGACATAAACATTCAAAACTAATGAGCGACATAAATCTAGACTTGTCCTTTAAAGGACTGAACGACACCCCTGACTCGTACACTGGCAAAGCTGGAAAAGTTGTTGCCGTGAAGTCTGACGTCTCTGGCTTGGAGTTCGTCGACGCTCAGTCTGGGCCAACGGGTCCACAGGGTCCAGCTGGTCCGACAGGTCCGCAGGGGCCGCAGGGCGTTAAGGGCGATACCGGTTCGACAGGACCGCAAGGTCCGCAAGGGTTGCAGGGTCCTACTGGGCCGCAAGGCATCCAGGGGCCACAAGGCATCCAGGGGCCACAGGGCCAAGCTGGTGCAGGAATCAACTTTAAGGGGGCTGTTGAGAGACCAGGAGATTTGCCTTCAAATCCTGAGCCTGGCGATGCCTACTTGGTGCAAGAGGATGACTCTCTGTGGATTGCTGACGAGAACAGTCAGTGGGTAAACGGCGGCTCAATACAAGGTCCGCAGGGGCCGCAGGGAAATCAGGGACCACAGGGTGTGCAGGGAAATCAGGGGCCACAGGGTCCAGCTGGTCCGGTTGTTCCGCTTGACGGCTTAACCGACGTTGACCAATCGTCCACAAAGACAACACCGGTAGACGCTGACTCGTTGCTGTTGCTCGACGCGTCCGATTCAATTTGGAAGCGCCTGACCTGGGCCAACATCAAAGCCACGCTTTCTAGCGTGTTCCAGGCAGTGCTTGTCAGTGGAACCAACATCAAGACCGTCTTTGGTCAATCATTGCTTGGCAGCGGAAACCTCGGCTATCTTTACCGCAGCTTCACGCAATCGATTGGCAGCAACGCAACAGGCGAGACGCAGCTTCTGCAGGTTGTAATACCGGCCAACACATTTAGCGCAACAGATAAGATTGCGTTCTTTGCTTTTTTCAGCAAGGTAGGAATAGCAACAAACACAACTCATTACATAAAGATCAGCACATCTCCTTCCATGCCTACAGGTCTGACTGGTAGGATTGCACAATACGCATCAACCAACAACATCCTGTTCACTAAGATGAACAGGGAGTTAGTTGTAAACAACGGAATTTTGAAGGGTTATCCGTTCGCCCCGTCAGCAGTAACAGACTCAGGCCTTTCAACTTCTGCAATAGGGTCGGTCTCATTTGACGTTACCCAAACGCAGTACTTGTACGTCAGTGCTTTGCCAAATGGAACAACAACCGACGTGACGTATCTCGAGGCCTTTGAAATTCGAAACATATAAACAATGTACGCAATCATTGACAAAGAAACCGGCAAAGAACTCTACTACAAGGCCGACAATAGCGTCCTAGAAACCGAGGTCGCTGTTCAAGAGCTGCGCACTGAGGACATGGAAAACCCGCACTTTGATTTCTCAACCCGAAAATTCTACGACAAACATGATCCCGGAAATACACCTCAACAGTAAGACGCCATCGACGCGCAGCATGACAGGACGCAGAGCGTTCCCGCTCAATGAGAGCAATATGCCTAAAGGCAATGGCACGGCAGACGGTACACGCAAGGTCATCGAGTGGTTGGCGGTCGACAAGTCGGCACGCTACATTCGCGACGCGCGCTCCACGTTCTGCAACATCTACGCTTACGACTTCGCGTGCCTCATGGGCGCGTATCTGCCACGCGTATGGTGGTCTAAGAACGCGTTGCTGAACCTGGACTTCTCAGAACCAGCCTACGGCTCAACGCTCATGGAGATGAGCGCGAACTCTCTGTATGATTGGTTCCCGAAATACGGACCTGGTTTTGGATGGAAGGAAGTGAACACGACCGACGCGCAGATTGCAGCCAACCAGGGCGCGTGCGTTATCATGGTGGCAGCAAACAAGAACCGCGCTAAGTCAGGACACATCGTTGCGGTGGTTCCTGAGACGTCACCGGTCAAGTGCGTCCAGGCAAACGGTCTCATCATCTATCCGGTGCAAAGTCAGGCAGGAGCCGTAAATAAAAAGTACTTTTGCAGTAAGTGGTGGGATGGCCATGAGAAGCCGAGAATTTACGTGCATGAAAAATAACTTTTTGCCATTTGCTTGGTGAACAATTTTTTATGTATATTAGTGCCCAACGAAATTTCTAATTTTAAATAGCAAATAATGGCAGCAAACTACCTACACGGTGTTGAGACTATCGAGCTGAATATCGGACCTCGTCCGATTTCTGTCGTTAAATCAGCCGTAATTGGTCTTGTCGGTGTAGCACCTCAAGGACCAAAACAGACTTTGACGCTTGTTCAGTCCTCTGCAGAGGCGGCACAGTTTGGAGCCAGCCTTCCTGGCTTTAACATTCCACAGGCGTTGGATGCGATTCAAAAACAGGGAGCCGGTTTGGTTCTTGTTGTGAACGTATTTGACCCTGCGACGAACCTCGCGTCTGTCAATGAAACCAAGACCGTTACCAACGGCAAGTTCTCATTGACGAATGCACCAATCTACGACGGTAACAATACACTCGTGTTGAACAACAACGCTTCGACACCTGTCGTGTACGTGCTTGGGACTGACTACACTGTAGACGTTTACGGAAACGTGACAATCGTTTCAGGTGGAGCAATCACCGATGGCTCAACGGTAAAGGCAATCTACAAGAAGTTTGACCCGACGTCGGTGACCAACTCCCAATTGATTGGCGCACTTACCTCTGGTGTTCGCACCGGTATGAAAGTGTTTGAACTATCTTTCAGTCAGTTCGGTTTCAATCCTCGCATCTTGATTTCTCCTGCATACAGCGCAATCGCGGCTATCGCAGCTGAGTTGTCTGTGTACGCGGACAAGTTCCGAGCTCACTACATTGTGGACAGCGTTGTTGGAGATACTCCTACTGACGCAATTACTGATCGTGGTGACGCGACTACTCCGTTTGGTACGTCATCTAAGCGCGCCATCTTGACCTATCCTCGCTTAAAGGCTTTCGACGCCGCGTCAAACGCGAACATCGTTGTTCCTTACTCTGCGTATTTGGCTGGTCTAATCGCAGCAACTGACAACAAGGACGGCTACTGGTTCTCGCCTTCAAACCGCGAAATCAAAGGCATCGTTGGTGTTGAGCGCTTGATTTCTGCAGCAGTGAACGACGCTTCCACTGAGGCGAACCTCTTGAATGAGAAGGGTATCGTAACGGTATTCAACTCGTTTGGTACTGGCATCCGTTCTTGGGGTAACCGTTCGGCGGCTTTCCCTACCAGCACGGCTCCAGGAAACTTCATTGCGGTACAGCGTACCTCTGACATTCTCCATGAAAGCCTTGAGCTTGCGACGTTGCAGTTCATTGACCAACCGTTGAACAACGCGTTGATTGATGCGATTCGTGACAGCGTGAACAGCTTCATCCGCTCGTTGATTCAGCGTGGTGCACTTATCGATGGAGAGTGTACGTATGACCCAACCAAGAACCCATCTACTGAGTTGGCGGCTGGTCACGTGACATTCGACATCACATTCATGCCTCCTACGCCAGCAGAGCGCATCACGTTTGAGTCGTTCATCGACATCAACTTGTTGAAAACTCTTGGTACAAACGACTAAATAATTGAGCAATGGCACAACTTACAGTAAATAGACTAACGAACGCGAACGTTTATATCAACGGCGCTTCGTTCTTGGGCAAGGCCGAAGAAATCGACCTTCCAAAAATCACAGCGAAGATGGCTGAGCACAAAGCCCTTGGTATGCAAGGAGCTATTGAGCTCATCTCCGGATTCGAAAAAATGGAGGCACGCATCAAGTGGAACTCCGTTTACGCTGACGTCATGGGCTTGATGGCGAACCCTTACCAGGTTCACTCATTGCAGTGCCGTTCTTCATTGGAGAACTACACGGCTGTAGGACGTACAGGTGAAGTACCGGTTGTGTGTTTCATGCGCGGTCAGTTCAAGGAGGTTCCAGCAGGAAACTTCAAGCAACACGACAACGTGGAAATGGAATCACGCCTGGCTGTCACTTACATGAAGGTGGAAATCAACGGTACTCCTATCGTAGAGTTCGACGCATTGGCGAACATCTACAAGGTGAACGGTGTGGACATCCTAGCAAACTATCGCGCTAACATCGGCGGATAAAAATAAACGGGGGGCTTCGGTCCCCCTATTTTAAAACTCAGGAAAACAATTGACATGGAAAAAGAAATTAAATTGCCAAGTGGCAAGGTTGCTACTATCTCAGGATTCAAAGGAAAGCACATCCGCGAAGCTCAGCGCATGGGTGATTCAGACGTCACCAAGATGACATTTGCTATGATCGCGCTGACTACAGTCATTGACGGCCAGCCAATCATCATGGAGGACCTCGATGAAATGGATGGTCCCGATGTACTCGCCCTTATGGGGGAGTTTCAGGGGAGCCTGTAACTAGCGAACATCTGATGTTCCTAGCTCATTTTAGTCACACACCGCTGACTGACTTGATGGAGTGGGACCTTCCCGAAATAAATTGGTGGTACACCGAAGCGGTGAAATTACACAACAGATTAAATTCAAGTGAATAAATGGAGAAAGCACTCAAAATAGCGGTTATACTCTCGGCAACTGATAAGATGTCGAAGGTTATTGACGGTGCTGTCAACAACTCTGCGAAGTCACTAACACGACTCTCCAAGGAAACAAGTAGACTCGGTGACAAAGCATTCAACGTAGGACGCCAGGCAGGAGCTCTAGGGCTCGCTGTCGGCGCTCCGTTGTTCATGATGGCAAAGGCTGCGGAGGAATCCCAGCAAGCCACTCAAAAGCTCGAACAAGTTTTCAAGTCCATGGGGGAAACCTCAGGTAAGTCAGCGAAACAGGCTCAGAAGTTTGCTGAATCGCTGATGCTGGACATTGCCGTTGACGATGAGAAAATCGTTGCGGTTCAGACCAAGCTTGCGACCTTTGAGAAGGTCATCAAGAACACAGCTGGTACGTCCGAAATTTTTGAGCGTGCGACCAAGGCAGCATTCGACCTCGAGGCCGCAGGGTTCGGAGAGGGAGCACAGAACGCTGTTCAGTTAGGCAAGGCGCTCCAGGACCCTATCAAGGGTATCCAATCACTAGCGCGTTCCGGTGTGACGTTCACCGCTGCAGAGAAGGAGAAAATCAAGTCACTCGTTGAGTCAGGCAAACAGCTGAAAGCTCAACAGCTCATCATGAGCGCGATTGAGAAACAGGTGGGAGGCGTCGCCAAGGCGAACGTCACCAACTCGGCTAAGATATCAATTGCATGGGGAGAACTCCTGGAGACGCTTGGAGGCGCATTGCTTCCAGCGCTTGAGAAGTTCACCAAGTGGTTCACCGAGAAGGCTATTCCTGTCATCAAGAAATTCGTGGACGAGAATGGTCCACTAATTAAGAACATCATGCTTGGGGCTGCAGCATTGTCTGTGGCTTCGTTTGCTGTAAGCGGTTTGTCGTTTGCGTTTGGCGCAATCATGAAGGTTATTTCTTTCGCGAGCGCAGCGTTCAGCGCAACCATTAAGGTAATCCAATTCCTGGGCACAACCATTCGCGTGGTGTCTGCCTTCATGATGGCCAACCCAATCGTTGCGATTATTACTGGCATCGCTGTTGCGGCGCTTCTGATTTACAACTATTGGGACGACATCAAGGCGTTCTTCTCAAAGATATGGGATGGAGTGAAGCAGGTATTTGTTAAGACATGGAACTGGATTAAGTCCATGTTCCTAAACTACACGCCTCATGGACTGATCTACAAAAATTGGGATAAAGTAACCGCGTGGTTCTCTAGCCTATGGACTAGGGTCAAACAAGTCTTTGCTGCTGCCTGGAACGGAATCAAGTTCCTTCTACTCAACTTCACACCTCACGGTCTCATCTACAAG
>JACCDQ010393742.1_pt1 | contig 48363 bp, 42 predicted proteins | sample 7446031 | NCBI WGS metagenome assembly JACCDQ01 (sample SAMN15323442, study PRJNA562643) | freshwater metagenome | isolation source: river surface water | place: USA:Blue River Watershed | collected 2017-08-17
AATCGGAGTTGATTCACGTTGTTTGGCGCAATTGCACCGGGCAATTACGCTGCGGCCTCCTGTTGCTGGGACTTGCGGGCTTCTTCGCGCTCCACAGCCTTCATCATGGAAGAAGCGCCGGTATCGGCTTTTTTCTTCTGCACGGTCAGGTGGCGCAACACGGCGTCGTTGAACTTGAACGCGTGTTCCAGCTCAGCCATCACAGCCTGGTCGGCTTCGATGTTCACGCACAGGTAGTGCGCTTTGGACAGCTTGTTGATCTGGTAAGCCAGCTGACGACGGCCCCAGTCTTCAACGCGGTGCACTTGGCCGCCACCGTTGGTGATCATGCCTTTGTAGCGCTCCAGCATGGCGGGCACTTGTTCGCTTTGATCCGGGTGGATCAGCAAAACGATTTCGTAATGACGCATAAACTCTCCTTTTGGATGAAACAGCCGCCCCCAGCGTCAACAGGAGGTACGGCAAGGTAAGCCTGTGATTATACAACGGTCAGGGCAGGCGTGGGAAGCGCACGTATTCCACCAAATCCTGCACCGACTGCGGTGGCGGGGGTGTCAGCAGGCTGACCACCACCATCACGGCAAAACCCACCGGAACGCCAAAGACACCGGCGGAAATGGGCAAAATACCCCACCACAGATCGGGCGCCCCTTGCAACCCCAACAAGGCGCGCAGCCATGGCTGGGTGATGGCCATGTAGTAACACGTGACGCCCAGCCCCGCCACCATGCCCATGATGGCGGCCGTTCCTGTGGCCCGCTTCCAGAAAATACCCAGAACCAGGGCCGGGAAAAAAGCCGCAGCGGCAAACGAAAAGGCCGCAGACACCAAAAACAGGATGTCGGCGGGCTTTTGGGCGGCCACGTAAGCGGCAGCCAGCGCGACCATCAACAGCAGCACCTTGGACAACGTGACCCGCCGTGCCGTGGAGGCATTGGGATCGATCATTTTGTAGTACAGGTCGTGGCTGAGCGCGTTGGCAATGGTCAACAACAAACCGTCTGCAGTGGACAGCGCTGCTGCCAACCCGCCAGCCGCCACCAACCCCGAAATCACGTAAGGCAAACCACCGATTTCAGCGGTTGCCAGCACGATGATGTCACTGCCTATCGATATCTCGTTGAGTTGCAGAACACCGTCCAGGTTCACGTCTGTCAGGCTCAGCAAACCCGCGTCCACCTTGCTCCAAGCGGCCACCCAAGCCGGCAGTTTGTCAAAAGGCGTACCCACCAACACGTGGAAAACCTCGAACTTCACCATCACCGCCAAGGCGGGGGCTGTGAAATAGAGGAGGACAATGAACAGCAAAGACCATGTGACGGAGGTTCGCGCCTCCTTGACCGACGGGACGGTGTAGTAGCGCATCAAAATGTGCGGCAGCGCGGCCGTACCCACCATCAAACAAAAGACCAAGGCGAGAAAATTTCGACGCGAGTGCTCAAATTCTTTTTTCTCTGCCTCGGTGCCATCGGGATTGCCCAGGTAGGGTTGGGCATGGGGGAGCATGCCGTTGAGTGGCCGGGTTTTGGCATGCGCCTCGTCGCGGTCGCGGGTCCACACGGCTTTGGCGGCTGCTTCGTCTTTGGGCAAGCGTGACAGGTCTTTTTCTGCTTGCGCAATGTCTGCGGGCAGTGCATTGACTTCGCGCAAATCAAGCAGCAACTGCTCGGCCCGGGACTTGTCGCGCGCCAATGCCCCGGCGGGGTCTTTGAGTTTGGCGTCGAGCACCTGTGCCCTGTGTGCATAGACCTGTCGCACCTCCAACTCTTTGGGTGCTTGCAGCAACTCCTGTTCTTTCTGGCTGACTTTTTCGAGCTGGTAGCCGTACACCAGCTGCGGAATGGGCACCCCGGTTTGTTTCACGGAAAGCCATACCACCGGCAACATGTAGGCCAAAATCAGCACAATGTACTGTGCAACCTGGGTCCAGGTGACCGCACGCATGCCCCCCAGGAAAGAACACACCAAAATACCGCCCAAACCCAGAAAAACGCCCAGCTCGAAGGCCACGCCGGTCAACCGCGAGGTGATCAAACCGACACCGTAAATTTGGGCAACCACATAGGTGAAAGAACACAAGATGGCTGCCCCGATACCCAGCAGGCGCGGCACGCTGCCCCCATAACGTTCACCCAAAAAATCGGGGATGGTGAACTGCCCAAACTTGCGCAGGTACGGTGCCAGCAACAGTGCGACCAGGCAGTAGCCCCCGGTCCACCCCAACACGAAGGCCAGGCCGTTGTACCCCTGCAAATACAGTGTGCCCGCCAGACCGATAAACGAAGCCGCAGACATCCAGTCGGCCCCGGTGGCCATGCCGTTGTAAATGGCGGGAACGCGACGGCCTGCCACGTAATATTCGACCGGATCGGTGGTGCGGCTCATGATCCCGATGGAAGCGTACAACCCCACTGTGGCCAGCAGAAATGCCAAACCGATCCACTCCCGGGACAGGCCCAGTTGCTCCAAAACCCCCAAGCTCACCACAAACGCCAGAAATCCGCCGGTGTATATCAGGTAAACACGGCGAAGCTGGCGGCGGAAACCAGTGTCTGTCATGGCCCAACGCCCGGTCAGGGGCGTGTCTCCTCGACGCCGTGAACGCGGTCCAAGTGCCCCATGCACCACGCGTAAGCCGCGACGATGAAGCAATAAACCACCAAAGCGCCTTGGGCCGCCATCCAAAAACTGAACGGCCAACCGAAAACCCGAAAGGTCAGGTCGCGCGCAAAGTAACTGACGCCAAAAGTCACACAAAACCACAACAGCAACAGCCCCCCGGTGATACCCAGGTTGGCACGCCAATGGCGTTGCTTTTGCCGCAAGGCAGCATCGGAAACGGGTGGTGAAGTCAACTCGCCCCTCCTGCAAACCCTGCAGCGAAGGAATGAGGCACCGACTGCCACTCGCGCTCCAGGGCCATGGCAGCTTTTGGGTCAAAGCCACGCAAACGGTCCGTTGTGAGCAAACAGTCTGACCACCTTCCCAAACGTTGCTGGGCCCGGGCCATCAACACCCAACCGTGCGGGCTGAGCGGCTGCAGTCGTGTGTTTTCTGCCAGCGCCAACAGCGCTTCGGCGTCTTTACCTTGTTGAATCAACACCAAGCCCAAAGCATACCAAGCCTGATCCAGACCTGGCGACACGGCCACAGCCTGCCGAAAAGCGGCCTCCGCTTCTTGGGGTTGCCCGCACTGCTCGTGCAAATACCCCAGATTGAACCAGGCCGCTGCGCTTTGGGGTTGCAATTCCGTGCACCGCCGCTGAAATGCCAACGCCTGTTCGAGGCGACCGGCTTGGGCTGCCAAATGGGCCAGACTGCCCAGCACCTGCACGTGGCATGGTGCGTGTGTCAGCACGGCAACGAAGGCTTGCTCAGCCTTCCGTCGCAACCCCACTGTCAGACACAAAAGGCCCCAAACCCAACCGACTTGAGCACGCAGCCTGCGGCTTGGCTGCACATGGGTTATCACCGGCAAGTGACAACCCCCGCCTGCAAACACCATTGGATCTTGGCCACCAAGGCCACCAGCCATGCGCCTGAAAGCAATGCAAATGCCACCAAAGGACGGTGTTGTGGCAGCACCCAACGCGGGCTGCAAAGCATGGCCAACCCCATTGCGGGCTTGGCCAACACATCCAGGCATTGGTAAAACGGGTTTTTCGTGCAGTCTTGGGCACCCATGGCCTGCAACAGGCGCGCCAGCACCCAACGCCCCAGCAAAGCCAGCAGGGCGATTTCTGCGATCAACTTGACGGAAACAATGAACCACCACATGGCGCTGTGTTTATGACAATCGTGTGTTGCCAACGGAACTATAGCCCTTACAGGCGCTGTTTTGCCGCCCCCCTGGAAAACCCCGACATGGGGACGCACGAGCAGGCACATCAATCAAAAAAATGCCTGCGCCCCAAGTCATCCAATGCCTTCCAGAATTTCGCGCACCTTGTCTACCAGCTCTTTGGTCGAAAAGGGTTTGGTCATGTAAGCGTTGGCCCCCAACGACAAGCCTTGGGCCACGTCGGTGTCCCGCCCTTTGGCCGTGAGCATCAATATAGGGGTGCCTTTCAAGGTGCTGTGTGCCCGCACCTCGCGGCACACATCGAACCCGGTCTTGCGCGGCATCATCACGTCCAGCAAAACCAAATCAGGCTGCTGCGCCAGCATGGCGTCCATGGCTTCTTGTCCATCGCGGGCCACCCGCACCGTGTACCCTTCCCGCCTCATCAGAAATTCCAGAGAGATGAGGATGTTGGGCTCGTCGTCAGCAATCAAAATGTGGGCGCTCATGCGCTAACTCCTGTGTTTTTTTGTGTTGCCAGTGGCAAGGGTAAGTCAAAAACAAAGCAGGCACCCGGCCCGTCCACGTCTTCCAGCCACATGTGCCCCCCAAAATGTTCAACGATTTGCCGACTGATTGGCAGCCCCAGGCCCGTGCCCTGCGGGCGGTTCAGGCTGTCACCACCTTGTCGGAATTTTTCAAATACCAATGCGTGCTGTTCCAGCGCGACTCCAGGCCCATTGTCGCGCACCCGCACCACCGCGCGATCGCCTGTCCGAGACAATCGCACCTGGACCACACCCCGCCCCTGTGGCACAAATTTGGCGGCATTGGACAGCAAATTCAACATCACCTGCGTCAGGCGGTCCGCGTCGGCCCGCACCCAGACCGGCTCGGCAGCAACGCGCAAATCAACCCGCGCGGCCCGCTCCCGGAACAGTTCGGTGGTGGTCTGCACCGCGGTTCGCATGAGTGCCGCCAAGTCGACATCGGCGGGTTGCCAGTCAGCATGACCGGCTTCAATTTTGGCCATGTCCAGCACTTGATTGACCAAACGGGACAGGCGTTCGACCTCTGACACGATCAGGGTCAAAAACTGCTGCCGCTGTGCGCCTTCCATTTCGGGATCGTCGCGCATCAGCTCCGAAAGTGCCCTGATCGATGTCAAAGGCGTTCGCAATTCGTGTGTCACCGACGACATGAAATCGTCCTTCAATCGGTCCAGGCTCTTGAGTTGTTCGTTCGCAGCACGCAGCTCCTGTGTCGCGAGTTCCAGGGAACGCGACTTCTGCTCCAGCTCCCGGGAGTGGATGCGCAGCTGTGTGGCCTCGTCCAGTATGCGCATCACATCGTCCAGATCCAGCGAATCCTCTTTTACCACCGAAGCAACCATGACCCGGGCCGAAGCGCTGCCGATGGCTCCAGCGAGCTGGGTCTCGACATACTGGACAAAGCGTGGATCGGCCTGGAGATGGTGCCGTCCGGGCAGTCCGAGCTGTTGGGCGTAGCGTTCAAACAGTTGTTCTGCGCGGCTGAACCCCAGGAAGCGAACCACCAGGGAAAAGAGTTCGCTGACACTGGCCTGCCCCCGCCAGAAAACGGGACGTGAGGTGCTGATGCGCTCGAAAACATCCACAAACAAGAGGGCTTGGCTGGTTTCCTGGGCAGAAGGGATGCGCCACAAAGACACCCCCACATAAGCCCCCATGTTCAACAACAGGCTCCAGAACAGCGAATGTGTCAGGCTGTCCAGGCCCTGCAACCGCAACAGTTCTTCGGGTTTCAGCCAGGACGATCCGAACAAACCTTGTTCGATAAACGAGGCATCGAACCAGCCAGACCGCGCCAACGAAGGCAGCATGAGCGTGTAAGCCCACATGGCGAACCCGAGCAACAAACCTGCCATCGCGCCCTGTCGGGTACCACTGCGCCAATACATCCCCCCAAACAAGGCTGGAGCAAACTGGGCCATCGCCGCAAAGCTGATCAAGCCGATGTTGACCAGCGCGTAAACATCGCCTGCCAAATGGTCGTACACATAACCCAACAACAACACCAACACGATTGCAGCGCGGCGGGTGTGCAAAAACACCTGGGGCAGATTGAGTTTTTCGGTGTACAACCACTTCCGTGCCCGCAGCAGCAGGGGCATGACCAGATCGTTGGCCACCATGGTAGAAACCGCGATGGTCTCTACAATGATCATGCCAGTGGAAGCCGACAAGCCACCCAAAAATGCCAGAAACGCCAAAGTGGAATGCCCTTGCGACAGTGGCAAAGTGAGCACAAAGGTTTCCGGGTTTTCGCGGCCCAAACCAAAAGTCAACTGCCCGCCCAAGGCAATGGGCAACACGAACAGGTTGATCAACAGGAGATAAAGCGGAAACGCCCAGGCCGCACGCCGCAGGTGTTGCTCGTCGACGTTTTCAACCACCATGACCTGGAACTGCCGTGGCAGCAATATGACTGAGAACATGGCCAGCATCAGCATGCCAAACCATTGGGCATAAGCAAATGGCTTGCCCTGCCCCGGTTTCAACAGTTGGGCCAGCTCCGGCACCACCTGCGCCCGGGCGAAGATGTCGGTCACCCCGTCGAACAAACCGTAGGTGACAAACACCCCGACCGCCAAAAAGGCCACCAACTTGACCACGGACTCAAACGCGATCGCAGCCACCATGCCTTCGTGACGTTCGCTGTTGTCCAGCTGCCGCGCCCCAAACGCCATGGTGAAACCGGCCAAGACCATGGCCAGGTAAAACGTGCTGTCCTGCCACCAAACCCGGGACGCCAAAAACGTTATTTGGTTCGATGAGGTCATGACAGCAAAACTCATCGAAATGGCTTTGAGTTGCAAGGCAATGTAAGGAACGATGCCCACCACGGTGATCAGTGTCACGGTGCCTGCAAGCACCGGACTTTTGCCATAGCGACTGGAAATAAAATCGGCAATCGAGGTGATGCGGTAGGCCCGCGAGATGCGGACCATTTTGCGAACCACCACCCAGGCCAGGATCATGGCCAGCATCGGCCCCAAATAAATGGGCAAGAACCAGACGCCTGCCGTGGCCGCCCTGCCAACGCTGCCGAAATAGGTCCAGGCGGTGCAGTAAACCGCCATGGAAAGGGCGTACACCCAAGGGCTGCCCACCACCGAGCGCCCTTGTCTGGCTCGGCGGTCTGCCCAATACGCCACCGAAAACAGCAACAGCAGGTAAGCAAACGAAGCGCCGATGACAAAAGTGGGTGACACGCCAGAACCCGCTGTTTTTGCACAACCCCACCTCAGCGGGGCTGGCGTTCCATCAACCAAGCCACGCCGCCAATCAGCAGGGCCCAAGAGACAAACAAGGCGGCAGGAAACAGGGGCACACCGAGCACCGAAACAGGCTCATCCCACAAGGCAATCAAGGGGAAATTGAACAACGCCGTTCCCACAAAAAACAGGGCCCAGAGACGTTGCGATAGCAGCAATTCATGCATGTGTGTTTGCCTTCCTACAGCGAGTGCCAGACAAAAAAGGAGGCATGCAGGCCTCCTTTCTCGGTTCAGCTAGCCGACATATCAACCGGCCAGTTTCTGCCAAGTTTCCACGACCGAATCGGGATTGAGTGAAATGGAGCTGATGCCCTCATCTTTGAGCCATTGGGCAAAATCCGGGTGGTCGCTGGGGCCTTGGCCACAAATACCGATGTATTTGCCCTGTGCACGGCAGGCCTGAATGGCCAGACTGATGAGCGCCGTCACGGCCGGGTCACGCTCATCGAAGTCGTGTGCCAGCAGTTCCAGTCCGGAGTCCCGGTCCAACCCCAGCGTGAGCTGCGTGAGGTCGTTCGAACCGATAGAGAAACCATCGAAGAACTGCAAATAACGCTCGGCCAAGATGGCATTGCTGGGGATTTCGCACATCATGATGAGCTTGAGCGCGCCCTCACCCGAGGAATCCGCGCCTTGACCGCGTCGCAAACCGTGCTTGGCCAGCAAATCAACCACGCGCTCGGCTTGCTTGAGGGTGCGCACGAAGGGCACCATCACCTGCACGTTGGTCAGGCCCATGTCTTCGCGCACACGCTTCAAGGCCTCGCATTCCATGGCAAAGGCTTCGCCAAAATCCTCGCTGATGTAGCGCGCCGCACCGCGAAAGCCCAGCATCGGGTTTTCCTCGTCGGGCTCGTAACGGCTGCCACCGACCAACTTGCGGTATTCGTTGCTCTTGAAGTCGGACAAACGCACGATGACCGGTTTGGGCCAGAACGCTGCGGCAATGGTGGCCACGCCCTCTGCCACTTTGTCCACGTAAAAAGCACGCGGGCTGGCATGACCGCGCGCCACGGACTCCACCGCCTTCTTCAGGTCTGGGTCCACCTGCGGGTAATCCAATATGGCTTTGGGGTGCACGCCGATGTTGTTGTTGATGATGAACTCCAGGCGCGCCAAGCCCACACCGCTGTTCGGGATTTGCGCAAAATCAAAAGCCAGCTGCGGGTTGCCAACGTTCATCATGATCTTGATATCGATCGGAGGCATCTCGCCACGCTTGACCTCAGTGACCTCGGTTTCCAGCAACCCATCGTAAATGTGGCCGGTATCGCCCTCGGCGCAGCTCACAGTCACCAGGGTGCCGTCTTTCAAGGTATCGGTGGCATTGCCACAACCCACCACGGCCGGTATTCCCAGTTCGCGCGCAATGATCGCGGCGTGGCAGGTGCGACCGCCCCGGTTGGTGACGATGGCACTTGCCCGCTTCATCACCGGCTCCCAATTGGGGTCGGTCATGTCAGTCACCAGAATGTCACCTGGCTGCACCTTGTCCATTTCGGCAATGTTGTGGACCAAACGCACGGGACCGGTCCCGATTTTTTGACCGATGGCGCGGCCCGCTGCCAGCACGGCCCCCTTGCCCTTGAGCTTGTATTTCATTTCGACCTGGCCTGCAACCTGGCTTTTCACGGTCTCGGGGCGGGCTTGCAGGATGTAGAGCTGGCCGTCGTTGCCGTCCTTGCCCCACTCGATGTCCATCGGGCGTCCGTAGTGTTGTTCGATCACGATGGCGTAGTGAGCAAGCTGCAACACATCGGCGTCGGTCAGGCTGTAGCGGTTGCGTTGCTCCACCGGCACGTCCACGGTTTTCACCAGCTTCTTGGTAGCGGCCTTTTCTTCGTGTGTGCTGAACACCATTTCGATCAGCTTGCTGCCCAAGTTGCGACGGATCAAAGCCTGCTTGCCCGCCTTGAGCATGGGCTTGTGGACGTAGAACTCATCGGGGTTCACGGCACCCTGCACGACTGTTTCGCCCAAACCGTAGCTGGAGGTGATGAACACCACGTCTTCAAAGCCACTTTCGGTGTCGATGGTGAACATGACGCCGGCGGCGCCGAGGTCGGAACGCACCATGCGCTGGATGCCTGCGGACAAGGCCACTTCTGCATGTGTGAAGCCCTTGTGCACTCGGTAGCTGATGGCGCGGTCGTTGTAAAGGCTGGCAAACACCTCTTTGATCTTGTGCAGCACCTCTTCGATGCCATGCACGTTCAGAAATGTTTCTTGTTGCCCGGCGAAGGAGGCGTCGGGCAAATCTTCGGCGGTGGCGGAAGAGCGCACCGCGTAGGTGGCCGTGGTGCTGTTGCCGTTCAGGGCCAGGTAACCGTCACGAATGGCCTGCTCCAGATCGGCCGGGAAAGGTTGGGCTTCCACCATGGCGCGGATTTCAGCCCCCACCTGGGCCAGAGCGCGCACGTCTTCGGTGTCGAGGGCGGACAGCTTGGCGTGAATGCGCTCGTCCAGGCCATCGGCCTTCAGGAATTCCCGGAAAGCATGCGCCGTGGTCGCAAAACCAGTGGGCACCCGCACCCCCTGCGGAAGCTGCGAGATCATTTCACCCAGACTGGCGTTTTTACCGCCGACCGACTCGACGTCGGACATTCTGAGTTGTTCAAAAGGCACGACCAGAGCGGTCGGACTGAACAGTTGGGACATGACAAAACTCCACGATGTTGAAAAACCGGTGGCGCTTTGCGGGAACCGAACGCTGTTGTTCTGTTGTGGCGCAAGGCCCCGCAAGGTGCGGGAACTGCATAATCCCAAGCATTTTAGGACCTCACGCTTCGGCCAAGATTTCAAATGCCCCAACGCACCGTGTTTTTTATCTCTGATGGCACAGGCATCACCGCCGAAACCTTCGGCAAAGCCATATTGGCGCAGTTTGAAACCGCCACGCGCCAAGTGCGCCTGCCCTTTGTGGACACGGTGGACAAGGCCCACCAGGCCATGCGCCAAATCAACCACACCGAGCAGGTGGAAGGTCGCCGCCCCTTGGTGTTCACGACCGTGGTGAACATGGAGGTGCTGGCGGTTCTTAAAGCCGAATGCAAGGGCATGATGCTCGACATGTTCGGCATCTTCATCGAGCCGTTGGAAGCCGAACTGGGCGTCAAATCCCACCACCGGGTGGGTCGGTTCTCAGACGCTTCGCGGAGCAAGGAATACCACGACCGGATCGAGGCCATCAACTACGCGCTGGCACATGATGACGGGCAAAGCAACCGGGATCTGGAAAACTCGGACGTGATTCTGGTGGGTGTGAGCCGCAGTGGCAAAACCCCCACCTCGCTGTACCTGGCCATGCAGTACGGGCTCAAGGCATCGAACTACCCGCTGATACCGGAGGATTTTGAGCGGCGACAACTGCCACCCGCGTTGGTACCGCACCGCAAAAAGCTGTTCGGACTCACAATCAACCCTGAACGCCTGAGCGAGATACGCAACGAACGGCGCCCCGACTCGCGGTACGCCAGCTTGCCCAACTGCCGCTACGAGGTACACGAAGCCGAGGCCATGATGAAGCGCGCAGGGATACGGTGGCTGTCCACCACCACCAAATCGATTGAAGAAATTGCCACCACCATCTTGCAGGAAATCCGCCCCGACGGGATGAGCAACTGAACTGTCCCGCGACCATCAGGCCGATTGTTTACCATTTATATGAAATCCACCAAAACCTCGTTGAGCGGACTGACCCTGGGGGCCATTGGGGTCGTTTACGGTGACATTGGCACCAGCGTCCTCTATGCCATGAAAGAGGTGTTCCACACGGGGCACCTCGATCTGACAACGGCCAACATCTACGGCATTTTGTCTTTGTTCATTTGGACATTGACCGTCATCGTTTCGCTCAAATACGTCACTTTGGTCTTGCGGGCCGACAACAACGGTGAAGGGGGACTGGTTGCCATGCTGGCATTGGCTTCGCAATCGGTGAAGCACCGTCCAAAACTGCGTCGCGCATTGCTATTCATCGGCATTTTCGGTGCTTGCCTGTTTTACGGTGACGGTGTGATTACCCCGGCCATATCGGTGCTTTCTTCGGTAGAGGGTCTGGAAGTCATTTCCCCCAATTTCAAGAAATACGTTATTCCGCTCACCCTGCTTATTTTGCTGGCCCTTTTTGCGATTCAAAAAAACGGCACGTCCAAAATTGGCCGGTTTTTCGGACCCATTACTCTGATATGGTTCATTGCCATCGGTTTGCTTGGGATTTACAACATCCTGCCGCATCCGGAAATTGTGTTCGCTGTCAACCCCTGGTATGCGCTTGAATTCATCTGGGCCAACCCGGGAACCACGTTCATTATTCTGGGTGCTGTGGTGCTGTGCGTAACGGGTGGCGAGGCGCTGTATGCAGACATGGGGCATTTCGGCAAACGTCCCATCCGGCTCGCCTGGTTTTTGGTGGTAATGCCCTGCTTGGTGCTGAACTACATGGGGCAAGGGGCCCTGCTGTTGTCAGACCCCTCAGCCATCAAAAACCCCTTCTTCAACATGGCGCCCGATTGGCTTTTGTTGCCCATGGTGGGTTTGGCCACAGCCGCCACGGTGATCGCGTCCCAGGCGTTGATTTCTGGGGCTTTCAGTGTGACCAAGCAGATCATTCAATTGGGTTATTTGCCACGACTGCAAATCCTGCACACCAGCATCAAGGACACGGGCCAGATCTACATTCCTTTTGTCAATTGGGGCCTCTTTGTAGCGATCGTTCTGGCGGTGGTCATGTTCAAAACCTCCAGTAACCTGGCGGCGGCCTACGGGATTGCCGTAACGCTGGACATGCTGATCACCACCATACTGACCTTTTTTGTCATCCGGTATGGCTGGGGCTATCCGTGGCTGCTGTGCGTGGCCAGTACATCCATCTTTATGTTGATTGACATTGCCTTTTTCAGTTCCAACCTGCTCAAACTGGCCGATGGGGGCTGGTTCCCCCTGGTGATTGGCCTGGCGGTTTTCACGTTGATGACAACCTGGAAGGACGGTCGCGACCTGTTGAGTCAATCTTTGAAATCGGATGCACTGGATTTGAATGAATTTCTTGAATCGGTGTTTTTGAATCCACCCACTCGGGTGGAAGGCACTGCGGTGTTTCTGTCCGCAGAGCCAGGCACCGTCCCCGCTGCGCTGTTGCACAACCTGAAACACAACAAAGTCCTGCATGCCCAAAATTTGTTTGTCACCGTCAAACACCATGAAATACCGTGGATAGGCATCAATGGACGGGTGGTCACCGAATCACTGGGACACGATTGTTTGAAGGTGTACGTGAACTATGGGTTCAAAAACGACCCTGACCTGCCATCGGCCCTGGCCCAACTCAAACACCGGGGGATCAACCTGGACCCGATGACCACCAGCTACTTCTTGTCGCGTGACGTGGTGATACCCACGCCGGCTGGCGGCATGGCGCAGTGGCGGGAAAAATTGTTCGCTCAAATGCACCACAACGCGAGCGGAGCCGCCGCCTTCCTGGGCCTGCCCAATGGATCGGTGGTGGAACTGGGCAGCAAGATCGAAATTTGAACCTCCTCGACGGTGCCCACCACACCGTTTGAAGGGGGATTTTTTCAAAATTTTGCACACTGGGGTATACCCTTTGTTTACCCCATAAAAATGCAATAAAAAACACTTTTACTGCCGATTTAATCATAATCATTGATAAAATAGGCATTTGTAAGGTTCCGTAATTTCTTCGTCAGAAGTTGGTCAGCGTTCACCGAGATAGTCCAGCCATCGCTTCCGTTGGGGGAGCGTGCAATCTCATTAACAGGAGACCATCTATGGCCAAAACAGCATCCAGGCCGATGTCGTCGGAAGAGAAAAAGGTGATCTTTGCCTCTTCCCTGGGCACGGTGTTTGAGTGGTACGACTTTTATCTGTACGGTTCTTTGGCAGCCATCATCGCCAAGCAGTTCTTTGCAGGTTTGGACCCCTCGGCTGCATTCATTTTTGCTTTGTTGGCCTTTGCTGCTGGCTTCATTGTTCGTCCTTTCGGTGCGCTGGTTTTCGGTCGCTTGGGCGACATGATCGGCCGCAAATACACCTTCCTGGTGACCATCCTGATCATGGGCGGCTCCACCTTCATCGTGGGTGTGCTGCCCAACTACGCCAGCATTGGCGTGGCGGCTCCGGTGATCCTGATTGCTCTGCGGATGCTGCAAGGCCTGGCACTGGGTGGTGAGTACGGCGGCGCGGCAACCTACGTGGCTGAACACGCACCTCAAGGCCAACGCGGCGCTTACACCGCGTGGATTCAAACCACGGCCACACTGGGCTTGTTCCTGTCGCTGATCGTGATTCTGAGCACACGTACCATCATCGGTGAAGAAGCCTTCGCCGACTGGGGCTGGCGTATTCCGTTCATCGTGTCGATCGTGATGCTGGGCATTTCTGTCTACATCCGTTTGTCGATGAACGAATCCCCTGCTTTCAAGAAGATGAAAGAAGAAGGCAAGACCTCCAAGGCGCCTTTGGCTGAGTCTTTCGGCCAGTGGAAAAACCTGAAGGTGGTGCTGCTTGCGCTGTTCGGTCTGGTGGCCGGTCAAGCGGTGGTTTGGTACTCTGGCCAGTTCTACGCGCTGTTCTTCCTGACCAGCGTGTTGAAAGTGGACGGCTCGACCGCCAACTTGCTGGTGGCTGCTTCCCTGGTGATCGGTACGCCGTTCTTCGTGGTGTTCGGCTCTTTGTCGGACAAGATTGGCCGCAAGCCGATCATTCTGGCTGGCTTGCTGCTGGCTTGCGTGACCTACTTCCCGCTGTTCGAAGCTCTGACCAAAGCCGCCAACCCGGCCCTGGCCGAAGCCCAGGCAAAGAACAAGATCACAGTGACCGCATCTGCTGGCGACTGCTCCTTCCAGGGCAACCCTGTGGCACGTGAAATCGACTTCACCAAGTCTTGCGACATTGCCAAGCGTTTCCTGGCCCAGAACTCTGTGAGCTACGACAACGTCACCAGCGCCACTGCTGGCCCGGCCACCGTGACCATCGGCGAAAAAGTGATCACCGCACCCACAGCCGTGGTGGTGAACAGCAAATTTGACGATGCATCCAAGGCAGCCATGGACGCCTTCAAGAAGGAAGTGAAAACCGCCCTGACAGAAGCCGGCTACCCTGCCAAAGCCGACCCAGCCAAGGTTGACAAGGTGACCATCGTTGTCATTCTGACGATCTTGGTGATCTATGTGACCATGGTGTACGGCCCGATTGCCGCCATGTTGGTGGAAATGTTCCCGACCCGCATCCGTTACACCTCCATGTCTTTGCCCTACCACATTGGCAACGGCTGGTTTGGCGGCCTGATGCCCACCATTGCGTTCGCCATGGTGGCCCAGAACGGCAACATGTACTATGGCCTGTGGTACCCTATCGTGATCGCTGCGGCCACCTTCGTGATCGGTCTGCTGTTCGTTCGCGAAACCAAGGAAGTCGACATTTACGCTGACGACTGATGAGTGAATGGCCAGGGGACTCGTCCTCTGGCTGTCAAACAAAAACCCTCTTTTGAGGGTTTTTGTTTGATATGTTGTAAAGGAGCCTTGCTATGTGGAAACTGGTTGTTGGATTTATCTTGTTTGCTGCCCTGTCGCTGTTTGTGATCATGAAAGGCGGGGACAACATTGACATGAGTGGTGAAAAGCACGGCACTGAAACCACCCATTCAGAGGAAAAGAAACCTGAAGCGGCTGCCCCCGCCGCAGCGCCTGCTGCCGCACCTGCTGCAGAAGAAAAGAAATAATTCTTCTGGCGATTGCCTCAACACCCCCGGACGATGCGAACACATCGTCCGGGGGTGTTTTGTTTTTCAGTCTGCCTCGCTGGTGGCCAGCAACTCAAAAGGCAAGTGCTGTTTGACCAAAATCACCGTACAAGGCGCATACATGGCCACTTTGATGGGCACCGTGGCAATAAAGCGCTGCATCTGCAAGCCATGGGTAGCAGCCCCCATCACAATGATGCTGACGTTGTTGCCCTCGGCGTATTTCAGCAATGCCGTGGCCACATCATTGGATTCCAAAACATGGAAAGACGCTTGGTGGTTGTTCAGGTCCAACGGCATCGCCCAGTTTTGCAAAAAACCCAGATAGCGCCGATGGACACTGGTTTCGCTTTTGGCATCGGAGGTGCTACTCACCTCGTCCGATGAAATCACGGTCACGACCGCCAAACGGGCCCCAGGACGCAATCCCAGACTGCGCTGCGCCGATTGTCGCAAGGAATACAGATTGGTGTCGGAAACGTCTTTGCAGGGCAACGCCACCATCACAATCGGCACGTCGTTGACCTGTTGCAAGGGAAGCGGGCTGGGGGTGTAGTGCATGCCTGCGGTTTTGAACCACCGTTTCAAGTGTGTTTTGAAACTGGTTTTTTGGTTTTTCAAGCCGCGTTCCGTGACTTTGATGTGATCGGTGTGCGTCAAATCAAAAGCCAGGTGCGCTGCAGAGGGGTAGCGCTGCGCTGCTTCGGGCTCCAGGCATCGCAGAATCACTTCCTGCAACCAGTGGGGCACATCTGGTCGGTGTATCTTGGGTGGAATCGGGTCCATCCAAAGGCGTTGACGCAAACCGCCAGAGGTGCTGGGTGCTCCAAACGGCAATTCACCCGTACACAACTGATAGAGCATGACGCCGATCGCAAAAATATCGCTGCGTGGATCACCGCGCACGCCCACCACCTGCTCGGGAGCGATCCAAATGGGCGAACCCACGGCTTTGCGCAACTCCTCGGCCAGCAAGTCCGGGTAGTGGGCGTGGCATGACAGACCAAAATCCAGAAGCACCGCGTGGTAGGCAGCGCCGTCCCCCAAGGTGGACGTCGTTTTGATAAGAACGTTGGCGGGTTTCAAATCCAGATGGCACACGTTTTGTTTGTGCAAGCTGTGCGCGGCCTTGGCCACGGCCGCTCCCAACTGGGCAATTTCCGAAAAGTCGGGCAGGGGATTCTGGTCGATCCAGTGCTCCAATGTGCGCCCTTCAATGCGCTCCATCACCAGGTGCGGCACGTGTTGCAAATCACCCGCAGCCACAAACCGCGGTACGTGCGGCCCTTGCAGGGAGGGGAAGATTTGGTGCTCGACTTCGAAGCTCAAGATGTTTTCAGCACCATCGCCCGACGTCATGCGAGGAATCTTCATCACAATCGGGAAGCCGGGCGAGGCGGACTGACCCGATGCCTTCTGGGCGTATGCCACGGCGTAAATGTGGGCCATGCCACCGGCATGCAAACAGTCCTGGATTTCGAACCCATCGATCACGGTCCCAGGTTCCAACAACTTCATACCCCAAACTCCAAACGCTCGGCAAAATAATTCGGCAACCCGGCCAACCGGATGGCTGATGCAGCCGCCTGGTGGTCATAAGCAACGCGGAAGTAGGTCAATCGCAAGGCGTCTGTGTCCAGCAAGGCATACATGGCCCGGGTGTCGCCGTCTCGGGGCTGCCCCACCGAACCCACGGTGGCCACGAACTTGCGGCTCACGGGCACCGGTATGGCCGTTCCGGGCTTGGGTTCAAATTTCATCAGGTTGCGACCCGCCCCGGGGTAGTAAAACGCCTGATGGTGCACATGCCCGACAAATACACCTTTGGACTGGTGACGTTCTACGGCCGCATTCAAACAAATCTGGGCCTTTCGATCGCTGTCGACATACGGCCATTTTTCAGGCGCATGTGCGCTGGCGTGAACCAGCAAATACCCCTGACTTTCAACTTGGAGGGGCAGTGATGCCAGAAAAGCCCGTTCGGCACTGGAGAGGTGTTGATGGGTCCAGGTGGCGGAGTTGGAGCCGTGGTTCTGGTTGTCCAACGGGGGTTTTACGCCCATGGCGTCGTGGTTGCCTTGCAGCACCAAAGCCCCCGCACTTTGGGCTTCCATGACGATCTGCACCACTTCGCTGGGGTAGGCGCAATAGCCCACCAAATCGCCCAAAAAAGCATACTGCTGCGCCCCTTGTGCCTTGGCGTGCTGCATGCAGGCCTTGAGCGCATGCAAATTTGCGTGCAAATCAGATAACAGCGCCAATCTCATGGGGGGCATCTCCAAAACACCCACATGGTAAACGCGCTTGCTGATGGGAGGCTTGCGCTCCGTCAACTCTGGTGAGGTCTGGGCGCGAATCCACCGATCTGGGGGCCGCACCCATCCAGCAGGGTATCAAGCAGACCAGCATGGGTATGGGCTTGCAAAAAATCTGCCAACCCATTGAACACGGTGTCAAGAGTGGGAACCCCTTGACCGAACAGCGCTTGCAGCACCGCCCCGTCTTCAAAGAGGCCATGCAAATAACAACCGAGAACGTTGCCGGCTGCGTTTTGCCAAACCAAGCCAGGCACCAGCTCACAAACCACATCGCCGCGTGCTGCCATGGCGGGGTGTTGGACGGTTTGCCCGTGGTGAATTTCGTAGCCAACCACACTCTTGCCCGACAGTGCTTGCCAGGGGCCGGACAGTTCGCCCAAGCGCACCTGGGTGTTGCGCACGGTTTTGGCCACCTCGAACGCAGTCACCAAAGGCAGCAACCCCAAACCCGGGGCATTGCCATCGATGCCGTGGGTGTCCACCAAGGCCTCGCCCAACATTTGCAGGCCACCGCAAATGCCCAGCACTGCCCTACCCCGGGCGGCGTGTGTGGCCACCGTGTGGTCCAGACCTTGAGACCGCATCCACGCCAAATCAGACACCGTGGCTTTGGACCCAGGCAGCACCAGCCAGTCGGCCCCAGCGCAATCGGCAGGGGTGCGGGCCCAAACCAGCCGAACACCTGGGATATTCCTCAGGACTTGAAATTCGTCCAGGTTGCTGATGTGGGGATAAGCCAACACCGCAATGGTGGTGTGAACGGTGCCACCGCAAAGGTTGCGGTCGTCAAAAATACCGTCTTCTTCGGGTAAACCGTGGTGCCTCCACATCGGCAAGGTGGCCACCACGGGCACACCGGTCAGGTCCTGCAACATTTGAGGCGCTGGCGCCAACAGGGCCTCATCACCACGGAATTTGTTCAACACAAAACCGGCGATCAAAGCGCGCTCGTGTTCCGGTAACAGCGCCCATGTGCCATAGAGGTGGGCAAATGCACCGCCACGGTCGATATCGGTGACCAGCAGGCAGCGCGCCTGAACATAAGAAGCCACCCGCATGTTCACAACATCGCAGTCCCGCAGATTGATTTCGGCCGGTGAGCCCGCGCCTTCAATCACCACCAAGTCGTTTTCGGCCCTCAGGGCGTCCAATGCCGAAACGATGTGGGGCCAGACGGCGTGACTGCGCCCACGCCACGGCATGGCCGTGAGTGCCGAATCCACCTCTCCCATCAAGACCACCTGACTGCGGGTGTCTGATTCGGGTTTGAGCAGCACGGGGTTCATCCGGACATCGGGCGCAGCCCGGGCAGCCAGGGCCTGAAAAAACTGGGCCGAACCGATTTCCCCCCAACGTCCGCTGGGGCCGGACACCACGCGGGCGTTGTTGCTCATGTTCTGGGCCTTGAAGGGCGCCACTTTCAAACCTTGGCGGGCGTAGTGACGGCACAGCGCCGTGCTCAGCCAACTTTTGCCAGCACCGCTGGTGGTGCCCAACACCATGATGCAAGAGGCTGTCATACCGTTGCTTTCATGTTTTCGCTTTTTCCTTTCCTGCCCGTGGCAACGCCACCCAGTGCCCCTGCAACGCGTGCACTTGGATGCGGTGGTCGAACACGGCCTCCAAGGCGCTGTGGGTGGCGGTGTCGGCACAAGCGCCTTGGTGCACAACGCGGCCTTGGGCCATCACCACCATCTCGTCGGCGTGCAGCGCCATGCCAAGCTCGTGCAACACACTCACCACCGTGCGGCCTTCCCGAACCAACGCCCGCACCAGATCGAGCCAATCGGCCTGGTGCGGTGGGTCGAGGTTGGCCAACGGTTCGTCCATCAACAGCACTTGCGCCTCCACAGCCAAGGCCCGGGCAAGCAACACGCGTTGACGCTCGCCGCCCGAAAGCTGGCCGAGCGAGCGGGTGCGCCAGTCCCAGGCTTGGGTGGCCTGCAATGCACGTTCAACCACGGCACGGTCTTCAGCACTGGGCGAACTGAGCCAAGCCTGGTGTGGCAGCCGTCCAAGCATGACCACGTCCCACGCCGTCAGGTCGTCAGCACTGCCCTCGTTCTGCCCGAGCCATGAGAGCCGCAGTGCACGCTGACGGTTTGACCAGGCGGACCGTGGCCTTCCCAACAGGTCGATCTCGCCGCCGTGCGGCAACAGGCCGGCCAAGGTACGCAACAAGGTGGACTTGCCCGCGCCGTTGGGGCCAACGATGCTGGTCCAGCGCCCACGCGACAGTGCCAACGAGATCCGGTCGAGCACGGTGGCCGCACCCAACCGTGCACTCAGGTCCCGGGCATGGATGGCGGCGAGAAGGTTATTGGCAACAGGGTTCACGAGCCCTCCCCCCGCGACAGACGCGTGTTGCGCTGCATCAGCCACAGCAGGTAGCCACCGCCCAACACTGCCGTGAGCACCCCCACCGGCAGCTCCTGTGGCGCAATCAACCATCGCGCCAGCGTGTCAGCCGCCATCAACAGCACGCCACCCATGCCGCTGGCGAGCAGCACAAGGCGACCGCTGGTGGTGTTGACCAACGAACGCACCACGTGCGGCGCCGCCAGGCCTACGAAGGCGATCAGCCCCGTCTGTGCCACTGCGGTACCGGTGGCAAGTGCCAGCACACCCACCAACGCCCCGCGCATTGGCCCCAAAGGCAAGCCCAGACTGCGCGCTGTGGCGTCGCCCAGAGCCAAACCGTCGAGCACACGTGCCAACAGCCAGGCCGCCAATGCGCACAAGGCCCACACACCCACCATCAGCACACATGCCGTCCAACCAACGAAGCTGGTCGATCCCAGCAAGAAGGTCTGCATGGCCTGAAGCGATTCAGGCGAGAACAGCAACACCAGGTGCGTCAGGGCACCCAGCAGCACGCCCACCACCACGCCCGCCAGCAGCAGGCGCAAGGTGTGTTGCACGCCGCGCGAAAGCGCCAATGTGATCAGCACCGCCAGCACGGCACCGCAAAAAGCTGCGCCGGTCAGGCCCAGGCGCACCCACGTGCTGCCGGAAAACACGCCGAGCACCACACCGTTGTCCATCCAGGTGGTCCCGAGCATGCCGCCCGCGCCCCCCATGGCAACCAGTGCCAGTGCCACCCCCAGCGAAGCACCCGAGGCACTTCCGAGCAGGAAAGGATCGGCCAGCGGGTTGCGGAACAAACCCTGCGCCACAGCACCGGCCAAACCCAGCAGAGCGCCCGCAGCCCAGGCACCCAGGGTGCGCGGGAGTCGTATTTCCCACACAATTTGATGCGCCATGGCGGCTGCGGCAGGGTCGGCCTGCGGGTACAGCATCGGGTGGATCAGGTTCTCGAAACCAGCGCTGCCCACGCAAACGCCTAGCACGGCTTGCACCAGCGCCACCAACAACAAACCGATCAGCCAACACAGTGGTCGACGCGGGCTCACGGATACCCCCCTGAAGCGCCCATCGCTTTTCTTGCTCCGGGCGAATGCTCCTTCAAGCAACGCGCCATCAGGCGTGCGCCTTCGGCCATGCGCGGGCCTGCTCGCACCAGCATGTCAGATTCGTCGGGGCTGAACGCGCACAGGTGCCGTTCGCGCATGGCGCGCATGCCCTTCCAGCCCGGACGCTGGTACATGCCCTCTAGACCGTGCTGGCCAACCATGATCAGGTCCGGATCGGCACGCACGATGTGCTCTGGGTTGAGCTTGGGAAAAGACCCTAGCACTGCTGGCACGATGTTTTTTACACCCAAACGGGTCAACGTCTCGCCAATGAACGATCCTTCACCAGCTGCGTAGGGACCGGGGTCGACTTCAAAATACACCCGCACACCTCGCGCACCAGGGGGCAGGGACTGTGCCGCGGCCATCACTGCGGCATCGATCGCACGCCAGATTCGATGTGCGTCGGAAACCTCCAGCAACTGGCCGATTTTGAGCATCACGCGCTGCACGTCGGCATGTGTCTTGGGCTCCAATGCCACGACCTTGATACCCAAAGCCCGCAACCGGTCACTGGCGCGTGAAGACGTTGCCATCAACACGACATCGGGCTTCAATCCCACGACAAGCTCGATGTTTGGATCCAGGCCACCGCCCAGACGCGGCAGTGACTTGAGACCCACTGGCCAGTTGGTGTAACGGTCCACCCCCACCAACCGCTGGCATTGCCCCAGTTCGCAAACGGTCTCGGCCAACGAAGGCAGCAGGCTCACAATGCGCTGCGGCGAGCGATCGAAGGTCACCACCACGCCGTGGTCATCGGTGATCTGCAAGGACGCGCGCGCAGGCAAAGACCAGACGGCCCATAAAAAAAGCAACAACCACCCGATCCCAAACCTGTTCATGACTTGGCCTTGCTCACCGCAACCCTGCCACGCCCGGCAAATCACGACCCAAGCCCGTCTGTCCGGTTTGGGCGCTTGCGTCCATCCATTGCACCACAATCCGATGCAATTGCTCCACGCCATCGGTCAGCGCCGCCGGCCCCGGTTGCAGAATATCTGCCGATTTGATCTCGAACAGCTGGCCCCATTGCACGGCTGGAACGCGGTCCCAGCCCGGTCGTGCCACCACTTTTTCCGCGCGAAATTTCTTGCCACACCAAGACCCAATGACGATGTCGGGCCGACGGTGCACGATCTCCATGCCATCGGCAACGATGCGGTGTTTTCCCAGAGGTTGTACCGCCAGTTCAGGAAAAATATCGTCCCCGCCCGCAATTCCGAGCAGTTCAGACACCCATTGGATGGCACTGATGTGGGGATCATCCCATTCTTCAAAAAACACCTTGGGCCGCCGCTTGCCTGCCGCAACCAGGGTTTCGATCTTCGCGCGGATGCCGTCCAGCCGCCTTCTGGTGGTGTCTATCCAAGCCAAGCCCTGATCGGCGCACCCAACCACGGCCGCGACCTGAAACAACATGGAAAAAATGTCCTCCACACTGCGTTGATTGAACACGGTCACCTGCACACCAGCCCGAACCAAGTCGGCGGCAATATCGGCCTGCAAGTCCGAAAAACCAAACACACAATCCGGCTTGAGCGCCAGTATCTTGTCGATTCTGGCGCTCAAAAACGCACTGACCTTGGGCTTTTCCTCCCGGGCCCGGCGCGGCCGAACCGTGTACCCAGAAATCCCAGCGATGCGATGCTCTTGTCCCAACAGGTACAACCACTCCGTGGTCTCCTCGGTCAGACAAACAATCCGCTGGGGGCCAAGCATGACATTAAAACTTGCGTTGGGTTGTCATCAGCCAGGTGCGCCCCGCCTCCGGGTACACAGACCGCAAAGCGGCATTGCAGCGGGTGCGGTAGTTGTAATATTGCCGGTCAAATACGTTGTTCAAATTGAGCGCCCAGTCCCACCCGGCTGCGGTTTGCGCATACCGCCAACGTGTCACCCCGAACCCGCCAATGCGATCGGCACACGTGTTGTTCAAGTCGCCCGCCACCCGTTGCGACGACTGCAACTGGGTCAACCAAGTGAACGTGCGGGTGCTGCCCAAATCCTGTTGCCACTGCAAGGTCAGGGTACGCGCCGACACCAGCGGCACGCTGTTGCCCTCAAACTGCCCCTCATCAAACACGGCATCGCGCAAACCGAGCACCGCACCCACCTCAATGCCGGAAGCGACTTTCCAACGGGTTTCGGCTTCAATGCCACGCCGAAGCGTCGGGTCGTAATTGATGTTGTTGAACTGGGTGGCGTCCAGCCCAACCTCATTGTGCAATTTGGACTGGTACACCCGCACGGCATGGGCTCCGCTGCCTGCCTTTTTCCGCCAACCCACCTCCAAATCTTTGGATGTCTGGGGCAGCAAAAGGCTGACAGAACTGGGCGTGCAACTGCCGAAGCCCACATAGCAGCTGAACTCGTCCACGTTGGGCAACCGGAAACTGCTGGCCGCACGCCAGTAAACCTCTGCCTCCGGCTGAACCTGGTACAACGACCCCACTTCCCAACTGGTATTGGTGGGATTGATGCGCCCCGCCTGTGTGCCTGAGGCTGAACGTTCGGCCAAGGTACGGCGCAGCCCACCGAACAGACGCCAGTTTTGGTTGGACGGGCCCATTTCCTGCCGCACATAAGCAGCCGTAGACCGCTGACGCACCTGGGTCGCGCTGGCGCCCCAGGCGGAATCACTCAAACGGGAGGAGTCCCACTGCTCGGCATCAGCGCCCAGCAAGGTGCGTTGAGAAAAACCACCCAAAACATACTGACGCCACCCACGGACCGACTGTCTCGAAGCGGCGATGTCAACGGTTGAACGATAGTCATCCACCACATAATCCGAAAACACATCCGAGACGCGCCGATTCAAATCCAGCGCCACACGCCAATCGGCCGCATCAAACTCAGCCGACAAAAGCAGATTTTGCGCGTCCTGCGTGCCCCGGTCCTGTGGTTTGAAACTGGCAGAGGGCGTCTGTTGGGCTTCCGCTGGTGTCAACCCGCCAGGCAACCCCGACGAAGAGGATTGCACCCCCAAGCGGGCAGACAACAACGTAGCCCCATCTTGCCACCCCAAGTTCACCAACCCATTGCGATCGTGCCGGTGGAAGTTCACCCTGTGCTGGTCGCTGTCGTAAGCCGACCCACCGAATTGCCAAAACCAAGGCCCCTGCCCCCCTGACAAGGACGCACGGGAAAACAAGGTACCGTTGGAACCCACGCCTGCCCCCACGCGCGCGCCTGGCGCGTCCTGCCCCTGGGTGGTCACCACGTTGATCACCCCACCCGTGGCACCTTCGCCATGCAAAACAGACGCGCTGCCACGCAGAATCTCCACACGCTGCACCGAGCCAACGTCCAACCAGGACAGGTCACTGCCACTGAGATCGCCCTCATTCTGGCGCACACCGTCCACCAAAACAACCACGTTGCTGCCGGCCGTTTCACCAAATCCACGCAAGTCCAGAGCTTGGTCGGCGCCCCCTCCGGTGTTCACCCGCGACGGAACACCGGCCAGCCAACGTATGGCTTCGTACACCGTTTGCGCTCCCACACTGCGCAGTGCCTCCGCGTCAATAACGGTCACACCGGCCGCGACCGATTTGGGGTCCACAGGCCAGCGCGTGGCCGTTACGACAACCGGTTCCGCTTGAGGCACCTCTTGTGCCAAAGACAAAGAGCCGAACGACAACAGCAACGGCAACGACGCCCAGCGGGCGTGCAAAAAACTGGATTTCATGACAAAAAGAAGACAATCTCGCCCTCACCGCCTTCCCCGACAGTGCCTGGACATCACGACCTTGCGCTGGGCGCAAAGCCACCTTGTTGGCCGGTATCCGGGCTGGTGGAAACAACCTTCATCGCCTTCCCAAACCCGATGGGTTCAGTGGCAGCGGGATGAAAGTGGGGCTTTGACCTGAGGCCAAAACCCGTCCACTTACCGTTGCGGGGGCAGCGCTGGTTAGAACGTGACACACGAGCCACATTCCCCCAGCTTCCCGTTGAACTGCAGCGTGAGAACCACACCGCGAGCACCAACATGGGTACATTGTAGAGGCGAACCCTTGCGCGCACCCTACAATGGGGGGAAATGGCAGCTTCGTCTTACATCGATCAAATCACCGATCGCGTTGACCGTTTGTTGTTGCGACATGAAGAGTTGCAACGCACCAACGCGCTTCTGGCCCAGCAAGTTCAAGCGCTGACGCAAGAACGGGACTTGCTGCGCACGCGTTTCACGGTGGTGCGTCAACGCATCGATGCCCTGCTGGGTCGACTGCCGCAAGACGATGCCGAGGAGACCGACGCGTGAACAAGCCCGGTATCAAACAAGTAGAAGTGCAGATCATGGGGCAAAGCTACCTGCTGGCCTGCCCTCACGACGGCGAAGCCGCCCTTCTGGAGGCGGTCCAAAAAGTGGACGGTGCCATGTGCCGCATCCGCGACGCTGGCAAAGTAAAGGCACGAGATCGAATTGCCGTGTTGGCCTCGCTCAACATCGCATTTGAGCTTTCGCAAAAAGACACCTCCGGGTTCAAGAACTCGTCGTTTGGCAACACCGAACCCGGCCCCAACGACGACACCCATCTGACCCAGGGTTCTGCCGACGAGATGCGCCTGAAGCAGTTGTTGTCGCGGCTGGACAAAGCGCTCGACAGAGACGGTCAATTGATCTGATCCATCGCCCAAACGGGGTTGGCGGGTTTAGAATAAAGGCGTCTGCGGTCTGCTGGGCTTTATATTTCCTTGAACCAATGCTCATTGAGCCCGGGCTTGGTACATTGCGCAGTGGGTGTGATCGTCTCGCGTCAGACGAACCCGAAGCTTCGCTGCCCTCGCCCACCTGAACCCCCGGTTCAGGATGACGGCTCAGCACCTCCGCAGACACCCTCTTCTCACTCTTCCCATGCTTGACATCACATTGTTGGCGGCCCTGACCGCCCTGGGCCTAGGCACTGGTTTTTTGGCGGGCCTGCTGGGCATCGGGGGCGGCATGTTGATGGTGCCGTTCATCACGTTTTTGTTGTCAAAGCAAGGGCTGGAGCCGGGATTGGCCGTGAAAATGGCGATTGCCACCTCCATGGCCACCATCGTGTTCACGTCCATATCCAGCGTTCGTGCCCATCACAAGAAAAAAGCGGTGCGCTGGGACATTGTGGTTCGGTTGGCACCGGGCATCGTGGGCGGTGCGGCTTTGGCCAGCCTGGGCGTGTTTTCCCTGCTGAAAGGCAGTGTTTTGGCCCTGCTCTTTGCCGGTTTTGTGGGTTTTTCAGCCACGCAAATGCTGCTGAACAAGCGGCCCGCGCCAACGCGCACGCTGCCCGGCCCCCTGGGGCAGTGGAGCGCTGGCGGAGTCATTGGCTTTTTGTCCGGGTTGGTGGGGGCAGGCGGTGGTTTCGTCAGCGTCCCCTTCATGACCTGGTGCAATGTGGCCATCCACCATGCGGTGGCCACCAGTGCTGCGCTGGGTTTTCCTATTGCGCTGGCCAACACAGTGGGCTATGTGGTCGCAGGGTCCGGGCAAAGTGCACTGCCTGCCGGGTCTATGGGCTATGTGTATCTGCCCGCATTGGCGGCCATTGCCGTGGCCAGTGTGATGACGGCCCCTTTGGGCGTGAAGGCAGCGCACGCACTGCCTGTGGCCACGCTCAAACGCGTGTTTGCAGTGGTTTTGTACCTGCTTGCGGCTTATATGCTTTATCGCGGCATCAATTCTTAAGCCCCAGTTTCCTGCTATACTAACGGGCTGTTACCGACCTACAGGCACATAGCTCAGCTGGTTAGAGCACCACCTTGACATGGTGGGGGTCGTTGGTTCGAGTCCAATTGTGCCTACCAAAATTGCTTTAACAAAGGGCTTGGAAGAAATTCCAAGCCCTTTCGTTTTTTGATTCTTCGACTTCAGCAGGTGCTTGTGCCTGTTACTTGGACCGCTGAACCCATCCGTCGCAGCGTTCTGCGTCGATCGGGTGTCCGGCCGCCCGGAAAGGCGCCGCTGCAGCGGCAAACCGCGCCAACGATTCCTCGGCCGTGCCGCGCGCTGCAGCGATGTGGCCGCGCACTTCGTCGTGCGCTGCATACCAAGCAGGCAGGCGCATCACCACATTGGCCAGGTAAGCACACTGCTCTTCGTGTTTTTCGGCCAGTGCCACCTCACCGGCACGAGCGGCGGCAATCGCTGCTGGCACTGCGAAGGTGATGCGGCACCCCGGGCAAGTTTCCAGCGGCCCACGCACTGAAACACTGGCGTCCTCCATCACGTGCAATGCGGCGCTCGGGTCATGGGCATACAGGTTGATGCGCGTCCCATAAATGCGGTCCAGCAGATGAAAACCGATGTCGGTCTGGCGCGCCACGTCCAATGCTTCGTCGATGAGGGCGCGTGCTTCGTCTCGCTGCCCCTCATGCAAGGCCACTTCGGCCAGGCGCTGCAGCGACAACGCCTCGCCCACTGGCCCGCCAATGGCGCGGTGCAATCGGGCCCCTTCGCGCAGGTGCTGGCGCGCTTCGGTCAGGTTGCCAGCCAACCACTCGGCCTCGCCGCGCAGCGTGACGCCAAAAGCATGGCCGCGCGCAGCACCCAGCCGCTGGGCCTCGGTGGCAAGGTTTTGGGCAAATTGAATCACATCGGCATAGGGCCGCGCACCGTACAAGAAGCGCTGGGTGATGCACAGGTGGCCATCAAACACACGCAGTGCCAGGTGCGGCACGTGACTGGTTTCGTGCAGATCCGCCCAGACACTGCTGTGCAACTCACCACGCGCATGTGCGGCGGCTGCCTGTGCCCAGGAGGCGATGACCAGTGAGGTGGTGTCACCGGACTGCAGCGCCAACTGCCGCGCCACCGCCGCTTTGGCTGTGCCGACGGCCGGGTCACCCGTGCCAAGCGCTGCTGCGCCGCTGTAGGCCAACGCCTCGCACAGTTTGCCCTCGACACTGGTGGGGGTCAAGCCGGCCAGAACGACCAACGCACCTTTGGGATCGCCCAACTTGACCTGGGCCAGCGCGGCCTTGGCGCGCAGGTTGTGGCTCTCGGGTTCGCCGGCCACATCGGCTGCGGCATGGTAGGCCGCCAACGCAGCGGGCTCGCCCATCGCATCCAGCGACTCCGCACGCAGCTTCAAACCCTCGGCATGCCCGGTCTGAAAGGCCAGCAGCGGTTCCAGGTGACGCAGCGCATCGCTGAAAGCGGCGAGGCGCACGGCTTCTCGGGCAGCAGCCAACTGCCAGGGCAGTGCTTCGCGCCTAAGGCCCGACTCCAGCCAGTGGCGGGCAACGGCAGCAGGTGGGCTGTCGAGCTCGGCCAAACGGGCGGCAATGCGCCGGTGCATCTTCAGGCGGTGGTGCGGCGGTACCTGATCGATCAACGCCTGCTGCACCAAATGGTGTCGGAAGCGGTAACGGCTGCCCACCGGCAACAGCACGCCAGCCACCAGGGCGGCATCCAGCGCATCCAGACTGGGGATTTGCGCCTCGGCTGCAAGCGCCTCGACCGTGGCCATGTTCAGTTCGTCGCTGCACAAGGCCATCCATTTGAGCAAGCTGAGGGCTGTGTCAGGTACATCGCAAAGGCGCTCGATGATGGCTTCGGCCACGCCGCTCGGCAAGTGTCCGTCGGCCTTGTTGCCGGCACAGCGTGCCAGCTCGATGGCGGCGAACGGGTTGCCTTCGGCAGCGCGTGCGATGCGCGCCAGCACCTCGTTTGACAAACCGACCGGCGCGGCGCGTGCCACCAAACGGCGGCACTCGTCATCGGACAGCGGCTCTACATCGAGCACTTGAAGCACGCCCGAGCGCTGCAGTCGGCCGATAGCCCGCGCCAACGCTGTGTCGGTTGCTGACGGGCGAGTGGTCAGCAGCACGCACAAGCCTGCGCCGGTGGCCGCCAATTGCGTGATCACGTCAACGTCGGCATCGTCAGCGAGATGCGCATCGTCGATCTGCAGCAAGACTTCTTTCCCGGGTGCGGCTGCCAGCAGCAAACGGCGAACGGCACCCACCACCTGATGCCGACCCAGCGGTCCGGGCAAAGGGTTTGCCGGTGCCGCATGCGGGTTGAGCAGGGCGAGCACGGCGTGCGCCTGCGTGCCGATGCGGTCGAGCACGCTGCGGTCTTCCACGATCAGACGCTCGGTGATGTCCCCCATGACCGCGTAGGTACGACCGGCCTGTGAGGCCACGACGCGGTACACCGCCCAACCACGGATCTCAGCCTGCGCGGCGATCTCGCGCCCGAGCGCACTTTTGCCAATACCGGCAGGCCCTCGCAACACGATGCCACCAGGCCGTTTCAAGGCTGCCATGCCCAGCCAGGCATCGGCCTGGGCACAGGCCTGGGGGCGGCCCACGAAAGCAGGACCGGCCACCTGCAGACCGGCAATACAGCGCTCGTACAGCGCCTGCGTCTGCGCGTCCGGTGACACACCCAGTCCCTGTTGCAGCGCCTCGCGCAGATGCGCATACCAGCGCAACGCCGCAGCACGATTGCCACCAGCCAGCTCTCGCTGCATCAATGCGCGGTGTGCGGCTTCGTCTTCGGGGTCGATCTGCGCCAGCCGCTCCCACTGGCCACTGGCACGCAGCAGTTGCAACTGGCGTTCACGAAGGCGCTCGCGGGTGGCTTCGGCCCAAGATTCGAAACGGGCGCCGGGCAACAGGTCGCCGGTATAGGTGGCGGCCACATCGGCACAGTCGGACGGGTCGCGCTTTGCCAGCGCGACATCGGCACACTGCTCGAAGCGAAGCGCATCGACCACCACCGGGCGCTCGGGCCACAGCAGCACCTCCCCGGCTTGCAACAAGATACTGTCGTGGCGCCCCAAGGCCTGGCGCGCATGGTGGGTGGCCTTGCGCAAATTGGCGGCACCCGCCTCGGGTTCGAGTTGCGGCCACAGGGAGTCGATCACTTCGTCGCGCGTCAGGCGCTGGTGCGGCTGCAAACACAGCAGCTGAACCAACTGCGCGGCACGCAGGCTGGGCCAGCGGTCTCCCGCAATCTCGACACCATCAATTGCGACAGCAAAACGCCCGAGCAAGAAGGCATCGAGGCGGGTAAAAGTACCGGAGGGTACGTTGGGCGGGTCGATGTTCATGGCAGCAAGCGTAAGACGGCAAAGTGACTTCCACAAGCCCTTCAAGCATTGGGAACGATTCAGGAACACCGACGTGGCAATCTGGCACCGCGCTGGCTGAATAACCTCCGGCGTGAACCAAGAGGAGCAACCATGACTTGTCTGAAACTCACCCCTCCCGCAGTGGGCACCGTGCCGGCCTTGCTCACTCGGTCACCACCTCTCACCGCACAGGCTTTCTTTGAGTTGGAACACGAGATCATCGACGCCCTGGCCCTTTTGGGCCGCAGCCTGTTTGGCAGTGGCGTTTGGCCGCCTCCCGCGCAGGCCACGGGCCAGCCTGATGCCGGAGAAATCGAATACGCCTCTTGGATGCCCGATCCTGGTGCCATCGAAGTGGCTTCCTGGACCGTTCACCTCCGGAACACGGATGTGAGGCCTACCCACCTCAAGGAGAACTGAAATGAGCCAAGCCAACAACACCCTTTATGAGCGCCTGGGCCGCCGCGAGGGCATCGCCCGCATCACTGCGGACCTCATCAAAAACCACCTGGCCAACCCACTGATAAATGCGCGTTTCAAGGCCAGCGAAGACTTGGCCCGCGTGGAGCGCCGCGTGGTCGAGTTTTTTTGTGCCGGTTCAGGCGGGCCTGAGGTCTACACCGGCAAAGACATGGTTTCCACGCACAAGGGCATGAACATCAGCGAGCAAGAATTCATGGCCGCCATAGACGACGTGATGGCAGCTCTGCAGAAAAACGGCATCGACGACGCCACGTGCAACGAGGTGCTGAACATTCTGTGGTCGATGCGGGGCGAGGTGCTGCACGTGTAAGGAGCACACGCGGTCTTGCTATTGTTGTTCGGCGACAGAACAGGCCAACTGGTGAAGAAAAGCCTGTTGCTGTGACTCAACCTCTACTGGGGCAAAAACTTGGTCACCCTGTAATTGCCCTGGTAGCCGATCAGGTTCACCGCGTCCCCTGGTTTCAGACCTTGTGAACCGTCACCTTGCACCACGGCCACCCGGCGGCCGTCTTGCAACACCAAAATCATTTCAACGGCGTTTTCATTGGTGCTGGCTTTTTCGATGGCGTTGCCGACCACACCGCCCAGCACGGTGCCCAGAATTCCCACCACCGCCCCCTCGCGCCGATTCCCCACCGAAGACCCGGCAATGCCGCCGATGACAGCACCGGTGGTACCGCCCACCCCCGATTGACTGCCCTCAATGGTGACCTGACGTATGGATTCAATGGTGGCTCGCTGCACGGGCAATGAGCGCTGCGCCTGCTGGCGTGACACCACATCGGGGTTGGACGTGGCACAACCCGACAACACCGCTGCGGCGACCACGCCGACCCACGCCAAGTATTTGCAATTCAAACGGTTCACAAAACAACCCCTTTTTCGAGCACTTCTCGAACAAGAACACACCATAGCAGACCACGCCGATCAACGGCGTCGCACTCGTTTGATACCCGGCACATCGCCCACCGCAGACATGACCTTGGCCACCCGCAGCGCATCGGCCACCTCCACGGTAAACGTCATCCAGGCCACACCCTTGACCGACTGGGTTTGCACCCCGATGACGTTGATTTTCTCGCGCGCAAACACATCGGAAATATCGCGCAGCAGGCCCTGCCGGTCGTTGGCTTCCACGGCCACATCCACTGGGTACACAGCGGCATCTGGCCCTTTGGTTTTGGGTGACATGCTCCACTGCACATCGATCACGCGGTCTGGGTGCTTTTTGTTGAGGTGCTTGAAATCCGGACAGTCGGTTCGGTGAATGCTCACGCCTTTGCCCCGTGTCACAAAGCCGCGGATGTCATCAGGCGGGGCCGGTTTACAACATTTGGCCAACTGGGTCAGCAGGGCATCCACCCCCACCACCAACACGTTGCCACTGCCCCCTCGGTTGTCAACGCGGGCCTTCTTGAGCACCACTTCATCGGGCGTGGGCACAACCTCGGGTGGCGTCAACCACTGTTCAATGGCCCGCAACGACAACTCGTCTTTGCCTACGGCCTCAAACAGTTCTTGCGGAGCATCAAACCCCATTCCGGCCGCCAGATCTTCCAGCCGGGTGGATGTTTTACCCTCGCGCTGCAACAGTTTTTCGATGGCCTCTCGGCCTCGGGCGGCGTTTTCTTCAGCGGCCATGGCATTGAACCAGGCCCGCACCTTGCTTTTTGCACGGTGGCTGACCAGGTAAGCCAAGTCGGGGTTGAGCCAGTCGCGCGAGGGCCCGCCTTCCTTGGCCGAAACGATCTCCACCGTTTGCCCGCTTTTGAGCGGGGTGTTGAGGGGAACCATGGCACCGTCCAAGCGAGCGCCTCGGCACCGATGTCCCAGGTTGGTGTGAACCGTGTAGGCAAAGTCCACGGGTGTGGCCCCACTGGGCAACTCCACAATGGCGGCCTGGGGGGTGAGCACATAGATGCAATCGTCAAACAGGGTATGGGCCGCACCGCTCAGATCGTCCTGCCAGGCCAGCAACTGGCGCAGCACCGCGATCTTGGCGTCGTAATCTGAACTGGCAGATACCCCCGCATAGCCTTTGGCCCCGGCTTCTTTGTAGGCCCAGTGGGCAGCCACGCCGTGCTCGGCATGTTCGTGCATGGCCTGGGTGCGGATCTGAATTTCAAACGCACGGTCCTGGTCGTCGCGCACCACGGTGTGCAACGATTGGTAGCCATTGGCCTTGGGCTTGGCGATGTAGTCGTCAAACTCCTCGGGCACCGGGTTGAAATGTGCATGAACATAGGCCAACACCGCGTAGCAATCGTCGGTTTTTTCCAACACCACACGCAAAGCCCGAATGTCAAACACGCGGTCAAAGTCCAGCGACTTGCCCCGCATTTTCTTGACGATGCTGTAGATGTGTTTGGGTCGCCCCTGCACCGACGCGACTATGCCTTGTTGGGCCAGCGCCGTTTCAAGGTGGCGGCGCACCTGTTCCACATGGCTTTCGCGTTCAATGCGCTTTTCATCAAGCAAACGGGCAATGGTTTTGTAGGTGTCGGGTTCAAGGAACCGGAACGCCAGGTCCTCCATTTCCCATTTGATCTGCCAGATGCCCAACCGGTTGGCCAGCGGAGCAAACACATGCAATGACTCCTGTGCGAGGCCCGGTTCGGGCAGACGCTTGGTGGCTGCATGGTGGCGCAGGGTTTGCAAGCGCGACGCCAAACGCAACATCACCACCCGCAAATCGCGAGAAAACGCCAGCAACATTTTGCGGATGTTTTCGGTTTGACTGGCGTCCAACTCAGAAACGGGCCCCTTGCCACCGGCTGCGGCCGGGTTTTGCGCCGCCCTTTGGCGGGCCTGGCGCTGCAGCTGCAACAGCTTGGTGGTTTCAATGGCCAACGTGGCGTAGTTCTCGCCGAACGCTTTGGCAATCACCTCCTGAGGGCGGTGCAGGTATTGGCTGGCGTAGACCAGGTAGGTGGCAGCTTGCATTTCTTGCGAGCCCCCCATCATGACCAAGATAGCGACCATGGCATCGGCATGGGCCAGGATGTTTTCGCCGGTGTCCAGGGTTTCGTTGTCGATCAGGGGTTCGGCAAACGCGCGTGCCCGGGTCAGTGCGAGTGCTTCACGCGGCCCCCCCACGCTGGTGGCCGCCACTATCGGTACAACAGGGGCCCCGTGCGCCAGGGCCGACGCTTCAGCCGGTGGGGCCAGCGGCAACGCGGCTTCAAACCCGGTTTTCATGGTGCTGCCAGAAAACGATGAACGGCCGCCACCTGGTCGGCAGCAACCAAAGTAGGTGCATGGCCCACACCATCAAATTGAACGGCCTGGGCTTTGGGGCCACGCTGTTTCATGGCGATCAGGGTGGGTTCGGTCAGCAAGTCGGATTGTCGACCCCTCAAGACCAGGGTGGGGCAAGCGATGGCATCGTACAAAGCCCAAAGCTGTGCTTCGCTGGCCTGAGTGGCAGCCAATCGGGTGGCGGGGTCGGCTTGCAAGGCCATCAACGCTTTGAACGGGGCCGCAATGTCGGGGTCGTAATGCAAAGTCCAGCCGTCCTGCACCGGGCGCAACATGGGGCGCGAAAGTGCCAACCACTCTTGCGGTGTGTGGGGGCCAAAGTTCTGCGAGATTTGCCACAGGTAATCAGCGGCAGCCTGCTCTGAGGCAAACACGGGCTGAGCACCCAGATAGGTGCCGATCCGATCCAGGGCATCGACCTGCAGTACCGGGCCCACGTCGTTGAGCACCAGGCGTCGAATGCCGATGGCCGGTTGGGCTGCCAACACCAAACCAATCAGCCCACCCATGCTGGTGCCCACCCAATCGATCTGCAGGGCGGGCACTTCCGCGTCCGCTTCGGCAGGTTTGTGCCCTTGCGCAATGGCCTGGTCGTGTGCATGCGTCTGCCGCAAATGGGCCAACAGCACCGCCAAATCGGTGGCGTAGTTGGGTATCTGGTAACCCATGGGGTCTTCCAGCCAGTCGCTGTGCCCTCGCCCGGCCACGTCCACGCACACCACACGTGCGGTTTTGCTCAGGGCCATGGCCAGGGTGTCAAAGTCGCGGGCTTGGCGGGTCAGACCATGCACACACACCACCACCCGTGCGGGCGATTTTTGGCCGGTGGCGTTCCAGTCCCACCAAGCCAAACGGCGGTCTGTGCTGCCTTTGCCACGCGGGCCTGGCACCTGCAAAAAGTTCAGTGTGGGTTCTTGCATGTTGTTCTGCCTCGTTCCAAATGGCCCTGACCCATCCGGGATAATGTTCGATGTGGGGTCACCCGGCAGGGTGCCCGTGTCCTTTGTGTGATCGTAATAGAGAAACGGAGTGCCTTTCATGTTGACAAACAAAACCGCCCTCGTCACGGGTTCCACCAGCGGCATCGGACTGGGCATTGCCAAGGCATTGGCGCGGCAGGGCGCTAACATTGTGCTCAACGGCTTTGGTGACGTGGACGGTGCAAAAGCCGAGGTAGCCGCATTGGGGGTGAAGGTCAGCTACCACGGGGCCGATATGAGCAAGCCGACCGACATCGAAGCCATGATCCGCCATGCCGAGGCCACCTTTGGTGCCGTGGATGTGCTGGTCAACAACGCGGGCATTCAGCACGTGGCCCCGGTAGAGGACTTTCCTGCGGAGCGTTGGGACGCGATCATCGCCATCAACCTCAGCAGCGCATTTCACACCTCGCGCCTGGTGCTCCCTGCCATGAAAGCCCGCAATTGGGGGCGCATCATCAACGTGGCATCGGTGCACGGCCTGGTGGCTTCGGCCCAAAAATCGGCTTATGTGGCCGCCAAGCACGGGATCGTGGGGTTGACCAAAGTGACGGCGCTCGAAAATGCCACCACCGGCGTCACCTGCAACGCCATTTGCCCGGGCTGGGTGCTTACCCCCCTGGTTCAAAAGCAAGTGGATGCCAAGGCGCAGGCTCTGGGCATCAGCAATGAAGAGGCCACCAAACTGCTGCTGGGGGAAAAAGAACCGTCGATGCAGTTCACCACACCCGAAGAATTGGGCGAATTGGCGGTGTTTTTCTGTTCCGCTGCAGCCAACAATGTGCGCGGCGTGGCCTGGAACATGGATGGCGGCTGGGCTGCGCAATAAGACGCGCGCCTTTTACTGCAAGTGCACGGTGCCGCTCACTGTGACTTGCACCCATGTTTTGCCAGGCTCCACCGGCACGGGGGCATCGGCTGCGGCGGCCCGGGCTTCCATGGCCATGGGGCGATGGCTGAACACCGGCGTTTGGCCACCGGCCTGCACCTGCACATCGCCCAGGCGGTAGCTGGAAAAACCAAACGCCTGCGCCACCTCCTGGGCTTGGGAGCGGAAATTGGCAATCGCGCGTTGGCGCACGTCGGCCTCCAACCGCTGCCCAGCTTCGCGGCTGAGCGAAAAACCCAGGTGGCTCACGGTCAAGCCGCTCAAACGCGAGGCCAGCTGGCTGATGGCGGCCGTGTCGCGCCCCTGCAGGATCAGATCGGCCTGCCCCTGCCAACCGCTGATGTGTCCGTCGCGCCCGTAACGCGCGACCACACTGAAGCTGCCGCTGCGAACCTCCAGTGCTCCATCCTGGGCCTGTTGCCTGGCTTGTGCCAAGGCAGGTTCCAACACCGATTTCAGCTGAATTTGTACCGCTCGGGCATCGGGTGCCTGGGCCCGATGGCTCAAGGTCAGGGTCAACCAGTCCTGCGCAGCTTCGACGTCGGCGCTGGCACTCAAATGCACCTGGTGGTACCCAGGTACCGGTGGCGGAACCGCTGGCTGTGCATGCACCCAACCCGCGGCAAGCGCCACCCAACCGAACCGAGCCAATCGGCACACACGCCGTGCAACCGCCCAAACACCGGTGTTTGTCATCGCAAACCACCCCTAAAAATGCAACCTGCACAGTGTGCCACCCCACAACGGGCCGTGGTTTGCAGACGGTCAAACACATTTGCACAGGGGCGCAACATTTGTAACAACCTGTCATTTCTGGCAAGGCAGCGGTTGCCATGCGTGCCAACCCTGCCAAAATGGGCTTGTTACAAATGATCAACAGGGCTTTGCACATGACTAGCACCGGTCGCATGGACAAAATAGTGGTGGTTGACGACGACGCCCGTATCCGTGACCTGCTCAAACGTTACCTGACCCAAGAGGGATTTGACGTTTACCTGGCCGAGGACGGTCGTGCACTGAACAAGGTGCTGCTGCGCGACACCGTGGACCTGGTGGTGCTGGACTTGATGATGCCCGGCGAGGATGGTTTGAGCATTTGTCGGCGGCTTCGCGCCAACAACGACCGCACCCCGATCATCATGCTCACAGCCAAAAGTGAAGATGTTGACCGCATTGTGGGCCTGGAAGTGGGGGCCGACGACTACTTGGGCAAACCGTTCAACCCACGCGAACTGCTGGCCCGCATCAACGCTGTCCTGCGCAGACGCCCGCCGCCCGAAGTGCCTGGAGCCCCATCGGGTGATGGCGAAATTGTCAAATTCGGTCCATTCACTCTGGATCTCGGGTTGCGCAGCCTGAAACGTGGCGGTGAAGACCTGGCCCTGACCACCGGCGAATTTGCCATGCTCAAGGCCCTGATTCGCCACCCCAGACAACCCCTGTCGCGTGAAAAGCTGGCGCAAATGGCACGCGGACGGGACTTCGAACCCTTCGACCGCAGCCTGGACGTACAAATCTCCCGGTTGCGCAAACTGATCGAGGCGGACCCCGCTGCCCCCAGGTACCTGCAGACGGTCTGGGGTGTGGGCTATGTGTTTGTGCCTGACGAGACCAACGCCTGATGAAACGCACCGCCACACCACCCTCCCAAACAGGCCGAGGAGTCAGCCTGTTCTGGCGCACCTTCATTTTGTTGACCGTGTTGCTGCTGGGCTCCATTGTGGGGTGGGTGCAAGCATTCAGGACCCTGGAATTTGAGCCCCGCGCGCTGCAAAGTGCGCAGCAGTTGGCTTCGCTGGTCAACCTGAGCAGGGCCGCCCTGACCCACGCCGACGCGATTGCGCGCGTTTCCCTGATCCGCACCCTGGCCGATGAAGAAAACCTGCGTATCGCCACGCGTGAACCCAGCGACACCTACACCCTCTATGACAACGACGACCTGGGCAGACGCGTGTCACAGTTGTTGCAGTCCCAACTGGGCAAGGGCACGGTGGTGGCCCGCGAGGTCAATGGCTTTGATGGGCTGTGGTTGGGCTTTCAACTGGAGAACAACAACTACTGGCTGCTGGTAGACCCTCAACGCATTGGTACGCTTGATACGGCGACCTGGTTGGTTTGGCTCAGCATCGGACTGGCGGTGTCCCTGCTCGGGGCAGCAGGCGTTGCCCGGTTGATCAACCAGCCGCTCAAACAGCTGTCCTATGCAGCATCCAAGGTACGCGAGGGCAACTTCCAAGCCAGCCACCTCAACGAAGACGTGGCCACCAGCGAGATCCGCGAAGTCAACATCGGATTCAACCGCATGGCCGAACAGCTCGGGCAGGCAGACCAGGACCGTGCCCTGATGCTGGCCGGTATTTCACACGATCTGCGCACCCCACTGGCGCGGTTGCGCCTGGAAGCGGAAATGAGCGTCCCCGACGAACAGGCCCGCAGCCACATGGCCACTGACATTGAACAGGTCACGGCCATCATCGACAAGTTTCTGGATTACGCACGGGCCGACAGCGTCAACCTCGAACCGGTGGATCTGAATGAAAGCATCCAGGCAGCGGCCCAGTCCCTGGGACCCAAACGCCCCCTGAAGCTGAGGTTGGACGTGCCTGAAAACACCCGCGTCATGGGCGACCGGGTGGAACTGCAACGGGTGTTCACCAACCTGCTGGAAAACGCACTTCGCTATGGGAAAAGCCCGAACGGCTGGGCAGAGGTGGATGTGGCGGTCAAAACCAGCTCGCCTTGGGTGTTGGTGCGACTGCGCGACCACGGCCCCGGTGTGGATGACAGCGTGCTGCACCGATTGACCCAACCCTTCTTCAGGGGCGACACGGCACGCACGGCAGCCAACGGCTCGGGCTTGGGCCTGGCCATCGTCAGCCGGACGGTGGGACGCCTTGGCGGTCGGTTTGAACTGGCCAACAGCAAATCAGGGGGGCTCTCGGCCCACATCAAGCTCCTCAAAGCCTGACCAATAGCACCACGGCTCGGGCCTCCATGCTCAGGCCTTGGCCCACCGGGCCCAGGCGTTCGGCTGTTTTGGCTTTCACGTTCACGCAGTCGATCGGCACCTCCAGCACTTGGGCAATTCGCTCACGCATGGCGGGTTTGTAAGCCGCCAATTTGGGCGCCTGCGCCACCACTGTGCAGTCCAGGTTGCCCACGGCGTAGCCACTGCGTTTGACCGCCGCCAGCGCGTGGGCCAGCAGAACGGCAGAGTCGGCACCCGCATACTGAGCGTCTGTGTCGGGGAACAACGTACCAATGTCGCCCAAGCCAACGGCACCCAACAGGGCGTCTGTGATGGCATGGAGCAAGGCATCGGCATCTGAATGCCCCAACAAGCCTTTGGCAAACGGGATGGTTACCCCGCCCAGCACCAAGGGGCGGCCGGGTACCAGGGCATGCACGTCCCAGCCCTCGCCTATCCGAAAAGGCAATGCAGCGCGAGGGGGTTCGTGTGTGGCATTCATAGCGGTTTCAAAGGGGGTTAAGGGCCAGGCGCCTCATCAACAAGGCTTCGGCCAGGGCAAAGTCATCCGGGTAAGTGACTTTGAAATTGTGCGTGCTGCCCAACACCAGCAAGGGATGCCCCCCCAGGGCTTCGATGGCGCTGGCCTCATCGGTGATACCGACAAACCGATGGCTTGCGGCCTGCGCCAAAGCCTGACCCAGGTCACCGAGGCGAAACATTTGTGGCGTTTGAGCCAGCCATTTATCGGCCCGCTCCAGTGTCTTCTGAACCCGGGGGACGGACCCGTTGGCACTGGCTGGTTGGGGGGACTGCGCCTTCAAGGTATCGGGCAAAGGCAAAGCCAACAAACCACCGGGCAAAGAACGCCCGGTGCGGGCTTCCGCCACACAGGCCCGCACCAAAGCCTCAATTTGGAAGGCCGTGATCAGGCAACGGGCAGCGTCGTGCACCAACACCCAATCGCCCACACCGGCACCACCCTCCAGCAAGGCCTGCACTCCATTGAACACGCTTTGCGCGCGGCTGGCCCCCCCCACCGGCAACACACGCACCCGGGCACTTGCTGGGGCGTAGGTTTGATCGTCTGGAGAAACCACCACCACCACTTCGTGCACCGAGGGTGCCTGCAAAAATGCCTGCACCGTGTGGTCGATCATCGGTCGACCGGCCAGGGACTGGTACTGCTTGGGATAACTCAAACCCGCGCGGCTGCCGTGGCCCGCAGCGGGGATCAAGGCAAAGCAGCGGCCCGGTTCCAAATACAAAGGTTTTACAGCGTGATCGTCAGACATGGTGTGCCGCGATTTTAGAATCAAGGGCTGCACGCACGGGCCCGGCCCACTCACACACCTAGCACCCTGTATGGACCTGCCCCGCCTCACCCCTGGGAAACGTTATGCCCTGCCGCAACCGCTGGGGTCGTCAGATGCCCTGCTGCTGGCCCAACTGGCCCAACGCGAAAACGCGGCCGGGCGGCCGGTGGCCATCGTCACCGCCGACGCCACGGATGCCCAACGCCTGCTGGACGAACTGCCCTTTTTTGCCCCTGGCCTGCGCTGCGCTTTGTTCCCGGATTGGGAAACGCTGCCTTACGACAGTTTTTCACCCCACCAGGACCTGATTTCCGAACGCCTGGCCACCCTGTGGCGCATTCAGCAACGCGACAGCCAGCAAGGTGCCGACGTGGTGTTGATCCCGGCCACCACCGCGCTTTACCGCCTGGCTCCGCCGTCCTTTCTGGCTGGCTACACGTTTGAGTTCAAGGTCAAACAAAAGTTGGATGAAGCCAAATTAAAAGCCCAGCTGACGCTGGCAGGCTACCAACACGTGACCCAGGTCGTCAGCCCAGGCGAATATGCCGTGCGCGGCGGGTTGATCGATCTTTTCCCCATGGGTTCGCCGGTGCCTTACCGGGTCGATCTGTTCGATGACGAGATCGACAGCATCCGCACCTTCGACCCCGACAGCCAGCGCAGCCTGTACCCCGTGCCCGAAGTGCGTTTGTTGCCGGGACGCGAATTCCCGATGGACGACACGGCGCGCGCCAAATTCAGAAACCGCTGGCGCGAACTGCTGGAAGGCGACCCGACCAAAAGCCGCATCTACAAAGACATGGGCAACGGCGTGGCCACGGCAGGCATCGAGTATTACCTGCCGCTGTTTTTCGATCAGACGGCCACGGTATTCGACTACTTGGGCAACACCGGCGAACACAGTGCCACCTTGGTGCTGCATGGCGACCTGGAACCGGCGTTTCAGCGCTTCTGGCAAGACACCCGCGAACGCTACCGGCTGGTGCAGGGCGACCCCGACCGCCCCGCGCTGCCCCCCGAAGCCTTGTTTTTGGACGCGGAGGGCTTTTATGCCGCTGCCAAACCCCACATGCAGCTGGCCTTGCGGGCCGGCACCGCCGACGTGGACGACAGCGCCTGGGTGCAAGCCTTGCCGCCGCTGGCCGCCCAACGTGGCAGCGACGACCCCTTGGCCGCCCTGCAAACCCACCTGCGCACCGGCACACACCGGGCGCTGGTGTTGGCCGAAACCGATGGTCGCCGCGAAAGCCTGCTGGACTTTTTGCGTGCCAGCGGTGTGCACCCGCCCGCGTTCGACAGCCTGGCCGAATTTTTAGAAAGCGACGAAAAAATCGGCATCGCCACCGGCCCCCTGGCCCGTGGTTTTGCCTGGGTAGAGCAAGGCATCGATCTGGTCACCGAGACCGAACTTTTTGCCATCAGCCCCACCAGCCGACGCCGCAAAAAGCAAGAACAGGTCAGCGATGTCGACGCGCTCATCAAAGACCTGAGCGAATTGAACGTGGGCGACCCGGTGGTGCACAGCGCGCACGGCATTGGCCGCTACCGGGGCCTCATCCACATGGACATGGGTGAAAAAGCCCCCGATGGCACCCCGGCACTGCAAGAATTTTTGCACTTGGAGTACGCCCAGGACGCCGTGCTTTACGTGCCCGTGAGCCAGTTGCACCTGATCAGCCGCTACACCGGCGTGAGTGCTGATGAGGCACCGCTGCACCGCCTGGGCAGTGGCCAGTGGGAAAAAGCCAAACGCAAGGCCGCCGAACAGGTGCGCGACGCAGCCGCCGAACTGCTGAATATTTACGCCCGCCGCGCCGCGCGCGAAGGGCATGCCTTCCGTTACAGCCCCAACGACTACGAACAATTCGCCAACGACTTCGGCTTCGAAGAAACCGCCGACCAGAAGGCCGCCATCCACGCCGTCGTGCAGGACATGATCAGCCCCCGCCCCATGGACCGGCTGGTGTGCGGCGACGTAGGCTTTGGCAAAACCGAAGTGGCCCTGCGCGCTGCTTTTGTGGCTGTGACCGGTGGCAAGCAGGTGGCCTTTCTGGCCCCCACTACCCTGCTGGCCGAACAGCACTACCAAACCCTGGTGGACCGCTTCGCCAAATGGCCGGTGAAAATTGCCGAAATGAGCCGCTTTCGCACGTCCAAAGAAATCACCGCGGCGATGAAAGGCATCCACGACGGAACGGTGGACATTGTGGTGGGCACGCACAAACTGCTCAGCGAAAAAACCCAGTTCAAGAACCTGGGCCTGCTCATCATCGACGAGGAGCACCGCTTTGGCGTGCGCCACAAAGAGGCCATGAAAGCCCTGCGTGCCGAAGTGGATGTGCTGACGCTGACCGCCACCCCCATTCCCCGCACGCTGGGCATGGCCCTGGAAGGCCTGCGTGACCTGAGCGTGATTGCCACCGCACCTCAGCGCCGCCTGGCCATCAAAACCTTTGTGCGCAACGAAGGCAACGGCGTGATCCGTGAAGCGGTGCTGCGCGAATTGAAGCGCGGCGGGCAGGTGTACTTCCTGCACAACGAAGTGGACACCATCGAAAACCGCAAGCAGAAGCTGGAAGAAATCCTGCCGGAGGCGCGCATTGCCATCGCCCACGGGCAAATGCCCGAACGCGAGCTGGAACGGGTGATGCGCGACTTTGTGGCCCAGCGCTTCAACCTGCTGCTGTGCTCCACCATCATCGAAACCGGCATCGACGTGCCCACGGCCAACACCATCATCATGGCCCGGGCCGACAAGTTCGGTCTGGCGCAGCTGCACCAATTGCGTGGGCGCGTGGGCCGCAGCCACCACCAAGCCTACGCCTACCTGCTGGTGCCCGACATGGACGGCCTGACCAAGCAGGCTGCGCAGCGGTTGGACGCCATCCAGCAGATGGAAGAGCTGGGCAGCGGCTTCTATTTGGCCATGCACGACCTGGAAATTCGGGGAGCCGGTGAGGTGTTGGGCGAAAACCAAAGCGGCAACATGCTGGAAGTGGGCTTTCAGCTCTACAACGAAATGCTGAGCGAGGCCGTGGCTTCACTGAAAGCCGGGCGCGAACCCGATTTGCTCAACCCGCTGAACGTCACCACCGAAATCAACCTGCACGCCCCCGCCCTGTTGCCCAACGACTATTGCGGCGACGTGCACCTGCGCCTGTCGTTTTACAAGAAACTGGCCACCGCCAAAACCACCGCCAAAATCGACACCTTGCTGGAAGAACTGGTGGACCGGTTTGGCAAGTTGCCCCACCAGGCGCAAACCCTGATCGACGTGCACCGCCTGCGTGTGCTGTCGCAGCCTTATGGGGTGGCAAAAGTGGACGCGACACCGGGTGTCATCATCATCAACTTCCGCCCCAAACCGCCGATCGAGCCGATGCGCATCATCGAATTGATCCAGAAAAACAAACACATCAAACTGGCAGGCAACGACAAACTGCGCATAGAACGCGCCCTGCCCGACACGCAAGACCGCGCGCAAGTGGTGCGGGATGTTCTGCGCTCCCTCGGGCAACCCGTTTCAACCGAAACCCCGGTCTAATACTGAACAAACACCGGACCACCCAACGACTCCAGACCGACCCCATGACCGCTACTGAACCCATCCCCGGCCTTGTCGTTCAAGGCATCGCTTCCCCTTTGCGCTTGAGCGACTTCAAGCTCATCGCCTTCGACATGGACTCCACGCTCATCAACATCGAGTGCGTGGACGAAATCGCCGATGCCGTTGGCCGCAAGGCCGAAGTGGCGGCCATCACCGAAGCGTCGATGCGCGGCGAAATCACCGATTTCAAAGACAGCCTGCGCCGCCGAGTGGCTCTGCTCAAGGGCGTCACGGTGGCCGACATGGAACGTGTCTACACCGAACGCCTGCAAATCAACCCCGGGGCGGCCGAACTCATCAAGGCCTGCCAAGCGGTTGGCATGAAAGTGTTGCTGGTGTCGGGTGGTTTTACCTACTTTGCGGATCGCGTCAAGGCCCAACTGGGCATAGATTACGTGCGCGCCAACGTGCTGGAAATCGAAAGCGGCCCGCACTGCGGTGCCCTCACCGGCCGCATGGTGGATCAGTGCTGGGGCGACATTTGCGACGGCGCCGAAAAGCGGCGCACTGTGCTGGAACTGGCATCGCTGTTGGGCATAGCGCCCGAGCAATGCATTGCCATGGGTGACGGCGCCAACGACTTGCCTATGATGGGAGCGGTCGGTCTGTCGGTGGCGTACCACGCCAAACCCAAGGTGCGTGAACAGGCCATGGTCGCCATCAACGAAGGCGGATTGGACCGCTTGCTGCAAGTGCTGAATTGACAGCCCCCAAAAGGAATTGCATGCCCTTTTCAGCCCTCGGCCTTTCTCCGGCACTGGTCACCGCGGTTCACAGCCTCGGTTACAGCCAACCGACACCGATTCAGACCCTGGCCATACCTGCCATATTGCAGCAAGCCGATGTACAGGGCCAGGCGCAAACCGGTTCAGGCAAAACGGCCGCTTTTGCCTTGCCGTTGTTGCAGTGTTTGCATGCAGAACCGCCAGCAATGGGCCCCCGACCGGTGCGTGTTCTGGTGTTGGTCCCCACCCGCGAATTGGCGGCGCAGGTGGGCGAGGTGTTCAGGCAACTCGCCAAGCCCTTGCAAGCCAGCGCCCCCCGCCCCCTGAAAGTGGCCATTGTTTTTGGGGGCGTCTCGATCAACCCCCAAATGATGGCGTTGCGCGGAGGTGCCGACGTGGTGGTGGCCACCCCGGGCCGTCTGCTGGACTTGGTCGCCCACCATGCGCTGAACCTGGGCTCCGTGAAACACCTGGTGCTCGACGAAGCCGATCGCCTGCTTGACCTTGGGTTTGCTGACGAATTGCAACAACTGCTTCGACAGCTTCCCCAACGGCGCCAAAACCTGTTTTTTTCGGCCACCTTTCCAGTGGATGTGCAAAACCTGGCCAGTGCACTGTTGCACGCCCCGCAGCGCATCACCGCAAGCACCTCGCCTGCCGACCTTTCAACCATCGAGCAACACGCCTACCGTGTAGACGCGGCCAAACGCACCCCGCTGCTTCGGCACCTGATCCAGGAGAGAGGGTGGAACCAGCTGCTGGTGTTTGTGGCCAGCCAATACGCCGCTGAGCACGTGGCCCGCAAACTCGACCACAAAGGTTTGCGGGCCACCGCGTTCCACGGTGGGCTCAGCCAGACCACCCGGCAAGAGGTGCTAGCCGATTTCAAAGCGGGACATTGGAATGTGCTGGTCACCACCGATTTGGCCGCGCGTGGAATCGACATCGCCAACCTACCTGCCGTGGTCAACTTCGATCTGCCGCGATCGGCGGTGGACTATGTGCACCGCATAGGACGCACGGGGCGGGCTGGCAACGCTGGCATCGCCATCAGCCTGGTCAGCGCCACCCAACTGGGCCATTGGCAGTTGATTCAAAAACGCCAACAAATGCAACGGGTATTGGAAACCGTTCCGGGTTTCGAACCCACAGAAACGGATCTTGTTGCATCCTTGACCCCAACCACGTCTAACGAGCGTTCAGACAACGGGAACGGTGGCGTCAAGGGGCGGCGGCCCAGCAAAAAAGACAAGTTGCGAGCGGCCGCAGTGCTTGAAAGCGCTCGCCCTGCACGGTCGGGCCCTGTACGCTGAATCGATCAGAGCGCCTGAGCCAAACGGGCCACGCCTTCGCGGATTTTGTCCAGGTCCGAAGTGGCAAAACTCAAGCGCAAAGTGGCCGGGTCCGGCCGTTCGCAATAGAACGGTGCGCCCGGCACAAAAGCCACACCGTGCTCCACCGCGCGCAACGAAAACGCTTTCGCATCGGCATCGCGCCCTTGGGCCCCGGTCAACCGCGCCCACACAAACAGCCCGCCCTTGGGAGCCACAAACTCAATCGCATCACCCAATTGGGTGCGCAAACCCTCGCACAAGGCCTGGGCCCGTTCGGCGTACACGGCACGGGCTTTGTCCAAATTGCCGGCCATGCGACCCGATTTCAGGTACTGGGCCGCCGTGGCCTGGGCAAACGTGCTGGTGTTGGCATCGCTGAACTGTTTGCACATCACTGCCTTGGCCAGCAATGCGGGGGGGGCGATCATCCACCCCAGACGCAAGCCCGCCGACAAGGTTTTGCTCAAACTGCCGCAATGCACCAAGCAATCCCGGCTGCCGGGCACCTCGTTGCTCAAAGCCAGCAGGCTCGGCGGCGGCGGGGCACCGAAATACAAATCACCGTAGGGGTCGTCTTCCAGAATCAGGGTCTGGTGTTGCACCGCCAATTGCAAAATCCGCTTGCGACGCTCCAAACTCAAAGTGGCTCCGCTGGGGTTGCCGAAGGTGGGAATCAGGTAAACGAATTTGGGGCGGTGCTCCAGGATCAATTGCTCCAACCGGTCCACTTGCACGCCATCGGCATCCACCGGTGTGCTTACCAATTCAGCCCCGTACAAACGAAAACACTGGATAGAAGCCAGGAAAGTGGGGCCTTCCACAATCACTTTGTCACCGGGTGAAATCAGCGTCTTGCCCAACAAGTCCAGCGCCTGCTGACTGCCGGTGGTGACCACCAGCTGATCGGGCTGCAAAGCCTGCACACCTTTGCCCACCATGAACGCTGCCAACTGCTCGCGCAGGGGCGTGTAACCTTCGGTGGCCCCGTACTGCATCGCCCCCGCTGGTTCTTGTTCCAGCGCGTCCAACGTGGCCTGGCGTATGCCGTCCACGTCCACCAGTGCCACATCCGGGAAGCCACCTGCAAAACTGACAATACCCGGTTTGCCCAACAATTTGAACAACTCGCGGATGGCCGAGGTTTCTATGTGGTTGAGTCGGTCCGCGAACCGCACGGCAGAAGTGGCGCTCATGTCAAAATCACCGAATGAATAAGGAACAGATTGAGCGGTTCTTTGCCACCTTGCAAGCGGCCAACCCCCAGCCCAACACCGAGCTGGAGTATACGAGCGTGTTTGAGCTGCTGGCAGCGGTGCTGCTCAGCGCTCAGGCCACCGATGTGGGCGTCAACAAAGCCACCCGCAAATTGTTTCCCGTGGCCAATACCCCTCAAAAAATGCTGCAACTCGGCTTGGCAGGCCTTGAAGAACAGATCAAAACCATTGGCTTGTTCCGCAGCAAAGCCAAGCATTTGTTACAAACCTGCCAAATATTGATCGACCAGCACCAAGGCCAGGTGCCCCGCACCCGGGCCGCCCTGGAGGCCTTGCCCGGAGTCGGCCGAAAAACCGCCAATGTGGTGTTGAACGTGGCGTTTGGCGAACCCACCATGGCGGTAGACACCCATATTTTCAGGCTGGGCAACCGCACCGGGCTGGCACCGGGCAAAACCCCACTGGCGGTGGAACAAAAACTGCTCAAACGCATTCCCCCACAGTACCTGGAAGATGCCCACCATTGGTTGATTTTGCATGGACGCTACGTGTGTCAGGCCCGCAAACCGCAGTGTGTCCGCTGCGCAGTGGCCGATTGTTGCGACTACCCAGCCAAAGCCGCCTGATCGGCGTCAATATCTCACATGGCCGCGCCCTTCAAATTGCCTTGGCTGGAACCCGGCGAACCGTTCCCACCGGCAGATCAAGCCTGGCCAGCTGGAGCCCCGGCCTCAGGCCTGCTGGCGGCCGGTGGGGCATTGGATGTGGACACGTTGTGCCACGCTTACCAGCAAGGGGTTTTCCCCTGGTTCAGCCAAGGCGATCCCATTTTGTGGTGGAGCCCCGACCCCCGCATGGTGTTGCAGGTCAAGCACTTTCGGCTTCACCCTTCTTTGCGCAAAGAAATTCGCTTCGGCCTCAGAACCGGACAACTCGAAGTACGTATCGACACCGCCTTTGAACAGGTGATCCAAGCCTGCGCCCACACCCCCCGTCCCAAGCAGAACGGCACCTGGATTCTGCCCGGCATGGTTCAAGCCTACTGCGCCTTGCACCAGGCCGGTCATGCGCACAGCCTCGAAACCTGGTGGAACAAAGAGTTGGTGGGCGGACTTTACTGCGTCAACCTGGGAGGCATGGTGTTTGGTGAATCGATGTTCAGTCACCGCAGCAACGCCTCCAAAATGGCACTGGCCGGGTTGGTGGCCTTTTGCCAACACCACGGTTTGCCCGCCATTGATTGCCAGCAAAACACCGCTCACCTGGCCTCTCTGGGTGCCGAGGACATGCCTCGACCAGTATTTGTGCAATATATCGACCAGGCGATAAAAAACCCAGCCCCCACGTGGTTTTTTGAGCCCCTATACTGGAACGAACTGCTCTTATCCCACACCCACGACACACCGTGACCCGCCCGCAAGAGCTCCCCCTGCAAGCCTTGCAGTTTTATGCAACGGCAGCATACCCATGCAGCTACCTGCCCCAGCGCGCCGCCCGCTCGCAGGTGGCGACTCCCAGCCACCTGATCAACAACGACGCGTACTCGGAACTGGTGACCCTCGGTTTTCGACGCAGCGGTCTTTTCACCTACCGCCCCCATTGCGACGACTGCCAGGCCTGTCTGCCGCTGCGGGTGTTGGCACAAGACTTTCAGCCCAACCGAAGCCAACGGCGCGCCTGGAACCAGCATGCCAAACTTCAGGTACGCGTCCTGCAACTGGGTTTCGCACCCGAACACTACCAACTTTATTTGCGTTACCAACACCACCGCCATGCCGGTGGCGGCATGGACGAAGACAGCGTAGACCAGTACACACAGTTTCTGCTGCAAAGCCGGGTCAACTCCCGGCTGGTCGAGTTCTGGCT